>ENA-OQCK01000011-OQCK01000011.1-human-gut-metagenome-genome-assembly--contig:-NODE-11-length-97197-cov-12.980972_pt1 | contig 97197 bp, 122 predicted proteins | sample MGYA00242498_ERZ504578 | MGnify/ENA primary metagenome ERZ504578 (study PRJEB26092, sample SAMD00036229) | human gut metagenome | host: Homo sapiens | study: EMG produced TPA metagenomics assembly of...
GTTACATGCTTACTTTCAATTCGCTCTCTCATCTTAAAAATCCTCCAAGAATATATATATTTGCAAAAGGGAATTCCCCTGAATTGCCTGTTTTTAAGCACAAAAAAGAGGCAGACTTACGATTTTTATTTTCGCAAGCCTGCCTCTTATCAATCTAATATTCTATTTTCCAATGACATACCGTATAAACACGTATATCGCTCTGATCACATACACTGGAATCATGATGCTTCCAATCAATGCTCCAATAATGACACTTAATGCAGCCATCCCAAGTGTTGCTGTGGTATCCATTCCTCTCGGAATTAGAATCAACCGCATTTTATGTATTCCAAATGGAAGTCCGGCAATAAATACCCACCAGAACCAATCCGTCTGCCCACTGACCTTCATAATTGTTTTTGTCATCCAAAACCAGAATACCATAAATGCCAGTGGCAGAATTGATTTTTTAATTACATCTTCAATCGTCATCTTTTTTTCTCCCTCTGTCTGATTCCTTCCGCCACCTCCCGATTAAGGTTTGCCAGTATTTCTCTAACCACAGGAGAATCCAATCGAAAGGTTTCCAGATCTTTCTCCGTAAGCTCCCTTCCGTTCGCATCATATCTTCGTACAATTTTTAAAGCCATACTTTCACTTCCTTCCTGCTGATAATCCTAATGTTTTCAACAAATGTTTAAATTTCTCTCTTTTTATCCGTTTAACACGTATCTTTTCTATCTTTTTCAGATAGACTTGTATTCTACTTGCCATATCTTCATTGTTCATTCTTTACCCTCTCTTTCTGCCCACGATGCCAGAAGCATAAATATAATTTCTTCCATCTGAGTCTTTGTATATGTCTCTGGAAAATATTGTTTCAATTTCTTCGCCGGAATCTGCACCTGAACTTTTTCAATACTTTCATTCATGCAAATCTGGTCAATCTCTGAATACGTCAACATCCGTTCTTTTGAAATCTGTTTCAATTCCTTTGCCTGCTTCATGGACGGTACTATATTGTGATTATGCATATACTGAAGTAATATCTGCTGCTCTTCAGTTCTCAAATAGGAAACTTCAACAGCTGTATTAAAGGGAAGCTTCTTCTCGTCTGCCAATTCTAAAAACTCTGCGATCAACTCTGTCAGATGAATATATCGAAGAATCTGTCTGGAACTATCTCCTGTATTCTGACTGACTTCTTCCGCCGCTAACTTCTTGCCAACTTGGCAAGAAGTTAAATCAGACCGTTTCCCCTGACGCTTTAACGCCTCATATTTCATTTTATAAGCGAATGCCTTTTCGCTGATTAGTAGCTCTTCTCGCTGAATGTTGGAATCTACCATGATCACCGTCGCTTCGTCATCTGTAATATCTTTGATGATAACCGGCATTTTCTCTAATCCTGCAAGTTCACATGCTCGTTTTCGCCGATGACCAGCTACAAGCTCATAACCACCGGACTCTCTCAACCGCACAATACCGGGAACCAACACGCCATATTGTGTAATGCTTTCAGACAATTCCTCCATTTTCTTATCATCTTTTACTTGAAATGGGTGATTTGGAAACGGATGAAGGCTTCCTATTGCTATCTCACTGATTCCATTGGTTGTCTCTTCGCTTGTTCCAAACAACGCATCAAGCGGCTGTAAGGAAATGGGTGTTGCTCTTTTTTTAGATGGCATCTTTCAGCACCTCCTCCGTCACTCTCCGATAAGCTTCTGTAGCTTTGCCTTTCGGATCATAAGAGAAAATACTCTGTCCTTCTCTGACTGCCTCCTTCATTCTTACGGAAAATGGAATATAATTATCAAAGATATTAATTTGACTTCCATATACATTTCTGAGAAGTTCCATATTATTCCTGGCATCATTCGTATGAGCATCCACCATCGTAAACAGAATTCCACCGACTTGCAGCTTCGGATTGATTTGCTTACGGACCTTACCGATCGTTTTTAATAACTGCTGCAATCCTTTGATTGGCAGGTAAGACGCTTCAACCGGAATTAGTACTTCATCTGATGCAGCCAGTGCATTGATTGTGATCATTCCCAATGATGGCATACAATCAATGATAATTGCATCATATTGATCCTTGATACCATATAAAATCTGTTTCAATACATATTCCCTGCTCATTGCATTTACCAACTGTACTTCCGTACCTGCCAGTCCAATGTTAGAACAGATAATGTCTATTCCTTCTGCCTGATGCCTGATATAACAGTCTGAAGGAATATCTTCATCTTTCATTACTGTATCCATAAGAGCTGTAAGTGTTTCATTACTTTCATCACAATCACGATATCCAAATCCTGCGGATACATCAGACTGTGGATCTGCATCTACAATCAACACTTTCATATTCTTTTGTGCCAATCCTACTGCTAAATTAGCTGTACATGCGGATTTTCCCGTTCCCCCTTTTTGGTTTACAATAGAAATAATTCTAGCCATTTTTTCATCACCTTTCAATCAATAAAAATGACCGAATCAGCTAAACAGATTTTCATCCATTACGAGCTAATTCGGTCCTGTTTTTCGCTATTAAATTGTAATATCACCACTTTCGTGATACAGTAAAAGCATCTCAGATAAAAGCGGAAATTTTCTTTCATCTGAATAAGTTTTTTATAAAAGGTAGGCCTTTCCTTCATAAATTTGTTGATTCGTTGCAAGTTTTTTTCAGGACCAAATCGACTCAACCCCTTGTATTTACTGGGTTTCCGTTGATTTAGTCTTATTTTATCATCATCATCGCCCTCTCGGATACCGCACCAGTAAAGCATTTCAAACGCATAAAAGGAAACAGGCTTGTCCATCATCTCAAAAGAGAATTTCTTGTATTCTTCCTTTGTCCAGAACAGCATTTCCTTGTGTTCCTCACGTCCCATATTTCCCACCTTTGCCGCAGGATTGGAACGCAGTTCATAGTAGCGGACAGCGTGATTGAAAATGGCGGACAACTGATTGTGCAGCGTTTTCAGATACGTCTGTGAATAAGGCTTTTTCTTCTCATCACGATAGGCAAGCATTTCATTCTGCCAAGTAATAATCTCCTTTGTGGAAATCTCGCTGATTTTCAGTTTCCCGAAATACGGAAGTATCTTTGTGCGTATGATATGCTCTTTGGTAAGCCACGTGTTTTCCTTCAAACGGTTCTTCACATCATTGATATAAAGCTCCGTAAAGGCTTCAAAACTCATATCAAGGTCTGAAGAAGTCTGCAATTTGAACATTCTTTCCCATTCCTGTGCTTCTCGTTTGGTAGCAAAGCCACGCTTGCATTTCTGCTTGCGTTCCCCTTTCCAGTTCACATACCTTGCCATCACATACCAAGTACCGTTATCTTCATTCTTAAATACCGGCATTTACATTTCCCCCTTTCCTGCTCCGTAGAGCCTTTCGTAAAAATACTGGCGATTTACACGCCCTGCAATCGTAATAAAGCCCTTTGCTTTCAATTCCTCATTTAATTGTCTGATGAGTTTATATGCATAAGGTTTTGATACGTTTAGTTCCTGAGCCACATCTTCGGCTCGGATAAATCTGTTTTCCATATCCTTTTTCTTCCTTTCTTAAAATAATTTTTTGCTTGCCGCTTTCTCCGTGTTAAAGTTCCAACAGGCACTCCTGCTTGTCGGCAGGCGCTGTGCTGTCCCAATGCACCGCAGTACATCAGGCGCTCGCTCGTATAGGGGTTCCCGAAAAGTCGGAGACTTTTGGGGAAGAGGAGGAGCAGTGCAGCGAATGAGCTTTTGTGCTTGCACACAAGCGAACGATACGGAACTTGCTCCGACGAGGTCTTGGCGGTTTGGCTTTTCGGACGGTCATTCAGTTGTCGCATTAAGCATATTTGTTTAATTCGTAATTTATTTTACTAAACATATTTGCTATTGTCAAGTGGTTGCAAAGAAAATATTAAACATTTTTGTTTCGGTTTTTCTTGACTTCCACTAAACATTTCTGCTATACTTATTTCACTAAATATAAAAGGAGCGTATCATTATGGCTATCAGCGAAAGAATACATTTTTTCAGACTAATGCGTGGTATGACACAAAAGTATCTCGGTACAGCAATCGGTTTTCCAGAAAAGAGTGCTGATGTGCGTTTGGCACAGTACGAAACTGGTACACGCAAACCGAAAGCAGACCTTACAAATGCATTGGCACAGGTGCTTGATGTTTCTCCACAGGCTCTTGATGTTCCTGACATAGACAGCTATATCGGTCTTATGCACACTCTGTTTACCCTTGAAGATATTTACGGTCTTACTGTCAGTGAAGCAGACGGAGAGGTATGCTTAAAGGTCAACAAGGACAAAGGCAGAGAAGCATATGAACTCCTCAAAATGCTGTATGCTTGGAAAGAACAGGCAGACAAGCTATCTTCCGAAGAAATCAACAGAGAAGAATACGATAACTGGCGTTACCATTATCCAGAGTTCGACACCACACAGCGTTGGGCAAAAGTTCCATCACAGGAATTAAGTGACGCTCTCGTGGAAGCATTCAAAGACCACTTGAAAGATAAATAAGCACCTACAGGACCTGCCACTGGCAGCTCCCTACAGATGCTTTGGCAACGACAAAAAAGCCCTTAACTATGGTTATTAACCACAGCTAAGGGCTTAGTTTATAATATGGAATTTGTTCAGAGCCAAGCTCCGAACTTTAGTCTGCAAGCCACCTGTTAATTGTTCCGTTACCCATAAACCACTGGATAACAAGAATAATGGCACTTGCTATGACTGTTATCAATTTGTTATCAAAAGACTAATCGAAATCGCTGAAACCCGCATAAACACTGGCTTTTTTAAGCAACTCGATTTATTCAAACTCCAGACAGACAGTACGGAGTATTAACGCATATAGACGATTTTAAAGGCTTTTTAACCAGTTAAGAGCAACATAGCCACATAATCTAAATTTTAAAAATGCAATAAAAATGCAATGAGTGACACGACTACTTGCTATACTTCCATCGGCTTCTTCTTGATACCAACACTATGAAAAGTCCGATTACAATTAAATATACTTTGAAAGGAAGATCACCATGAATTACAAATTAGAACTCAAACAAATCGTGGAATTTCCACGCTGTCGCATTTACCGTGACTTCATACAAACTTTAATCACTACCAAGAGCATCCGAACTACCGGGGGCTCTTTTCTTTTTTATTATCTGGTATTATGCTCCTATGCAAATTACCGCACATCCTACCGCCGGATGGAACACATTACCTATACCATTGGTCCAGGAGAGTGGATCTGCACAGTCACAGATCTTCAGGAATGGTTTCGCTGCCGTTTCCAACATCAAGCGTTGTCCATCCTTCGATTTTTTGAAGAGCAGAATTACATTACCTACTCTCTTCTCGCAAAAACCGCCTGGTCAAATTCAAAATATCAGACTGGCCCAAAGACAATACCGTATTGGAATACAACTATCCCTGTAAAAAAGATACAGGGTTTTTCTTTTTCCCGATTGCCAAAGTTCACGAACTAATTGGCATTGGAAAATGCTCGGAAATGGATGTTATTCTGGATCTGTGGATTCATGCAGTTTACAACGATTCCTCTGTCCTGGGATCTGATTCCGGTCCCATTGTCTATTACCGGGATAATACCGGAAATCCCCTTACCAGCTTTAATGAACTGGGTGAAAGGTGGAGTCTGTCAAAGGCATCGGTATCACGACTCTTGAAGAAACTGGAGGAAAAAGAATACATTACACTTATCTCATTTACAGGAAAACACGGAAGCGTAATTTATCTCAACAATTACCTGTCCGTGATGTTTAATATCAGCGACGTTATGATTGACAAGGAGGAGATCGCTATGAAGATGCAATTACCAATCCATGTACCTGAAGAAATCACTATTGAGGATTCTGCTTCTGTTAGCGTTTCAGAAACTGTCACAGACTCACAAATCACCGTTACAAAAAATGATTCCTGCGTTCCAGATTCACACATGAAATTTATCGTGCAAAAAGTCGCAGAACTATTGGATTCACAAGGGATTCCATGTTGCCACTGCTCCAAAACCCGCTATATATTATCTCCATTATCAGCCTGCAAAGATATATTTAATACATTTACTCTAAATATTATCTGTCCCTACGGAAATGCCGCTTATCGGTTTGAGTTGTCCGTAAGTCCAGGGGATGAGTCTGCCCAAAAGATGCCTGCCGTGGCAGAGCCTTCTGCACTGAAAGGGGGGGAATAGACATGGCAAACCGCAATACACAGGGATTTCCTTCACCCGAAGAAGATCCACGTTTTCACGACACCTATCAGTTTTTACGCAGATACCGGGATGCAACCTACAGCCTGAAGGTAGTCGTACACCAGATGGAGCACCAGTTTAAGCTCCAATACGACAATGACATCGACAAATTTCTGGACTCCATCTATGCTGCCGGGGCTGATCTTACCGGAAGCGACATCGAACAACGGGCAAAAAGTATTGCCAGAAGCAACCAGATGCTGAAGCTTTTGGAATCATCCATCGATCTCCTCCGGAACAATCACAAGCATGGGGAACAGTATTACTGGATTCTCTACTACGCTTTTCTCTCTCCACAGGAAATGAAAAATACAGATGAGATATTGGATAAGCTGGCTCACCACATCACCAATATTTCCTACCGCACCTATTACCGGAAACGCAGGGCTGCGATTGAAGCACTCAGTACCATCCTTTGGGGATTTACTGCAAAAGAGACATTGGATACGCTCAACAAGTTCTTTCCAGAGTAATACATATCGCCTATCTCCTCGGCTTTTCGTAATATCATAAAAATGTTATACTAAAAAATGCAAAATATATATTGACTCTCACGGAACGTCATAGCGTACAGTTATCTTATCAGGAACAGGAGGTCAGCAACTATGAGGACAGTCAAAGAAATATCAGAACTTACAGGTATCAGCGTTCGCACGCTTCACTATTACGATGAAATCGGGCTTTTAAAACCAACACAAAAAAGTGATGCGGGATACCGGCTTTATGACGATAGGGCATTGGAAATATTACAGCAGATTCTGTTTTTCCGTGAGTTTGACATTCCTTTGAAAGAAATCAAAGCTGTTCTGGAGAATCCTGCTCTTGAAAGGAACCAGATCTTGCAAATGCAGAGAAAAATGTTGGTAGCAAAGAAAGAACGTATGGAACATCTGATTGCCAGCATTGATGATATCCTGAAAGGAGAGAATAAAATGGATTTTGCGATTTTTAGTAAAACGGAAGTTGAAGAAATGTTCCAAACTATGTTTGAACATATGCCTGACAATATGAAAGAACTTGCTGTAAAAGAGTTTGGAAGCATTGAAGAATGGAAAAAGCATTATATTAAGACAGTTTCATCAGAAGAAATGCAGAAAGGCTATGCTAAAGTTGTTGAGTGGTATGGAGGAAAAGAGCAATTCCTGTCTGTTGCCAACAATCCTATTAGCAAAGAGGCTGCAGAAAGTTACAACCAACAATTTGACAATCTTTTATACAAATTAGCAGCTAAAAAAGTATGTTCACCAGATTCTTCTGAAGTAAGAGAACTTGTTTCCGAATACGGTTTTCTTATGAAACAACTTTCACAGATAAAGAAAGAACACGGTCTGATGGTTGCACAGGCTCAATATTACCGTAATGAAAAAATCAAACCTATGATAGATGAAAAATACGGCAATGGTACAGCCGAATTCTTCGCACAAGCTTTCGAAGCATTTTATAAAGACAAGTAATCATTAGAACTACACAAAAGCACAACAATACACCATGCAGGGAATCAAAATGGTTTCCTGCTTTTTTTATGCCAACCAGTGAAAATGGCACAGAAATGACCTGCTTCTGCGATTGAAGCGTAAAATTACCCATGCTACAATAGGTATTGCTTATAGTTTTCCTTATTTCCAGCACCCATAGATGGTGCTTTTTTTGTACCTGTAAATTCAATCGCTGACAGCAGGTTCTATGTACTTTGTACGTACACTATACTTACAATACCAAACGTATCCTGTACGTACAGCCATATGTATAAAGTTTCCTATTATATATAGAAGGGAGTCAATCATGAAAACAAGGAACGAAATCTATCAAGGAGAGGGAGCCAAGCTCTTACGGTTCATTACCACTTACCATACTCTGAGGTATGACCAGGTTTTACAACTTTTCTCCCGACATGAGCAGTCTATCAAGTCATTGATTACCAGCCTCATCAAACAAGGGCGCATCATTACGATAAAGAGCATGACCTTCTTTGTGACAGCCAGCAGTCTGCTGAGAATCCTGACTATGCTATAATTACATGCTTCTGGGTACTGCTGGATTTTAAGAAAGGTGTTGTATACCACACCAGTGGCGAATTTCCAATCAAGCTCAATTTCTTTTCGCAAGATGAACAATACGAAATCATCTATATCGGTGAAGAACAGGAGGCTCTGATCAATCATGTGATGGAAGTATCCCATCACATGGTTCCAAACGCCTGATTGTCTTAGAATCCGAAAGCCAGGCTGCCAAAATCACCATTGATGATGTAGCCGCTTACTGCCTTGTAAATGAATCCGGTGCTGTCAGTTACTACATGAAAAAGTAGGTTATTATGACGCAAAATACACCAACCATTTACCAGCGGCTTGAAAAACTGGAAGGGGAGCTGCAAAAACTGACGAATACCGTTTACGCTCTGAAGGTCACTGATATCCAGAATTATGATAAAAATTTTGAGGAACTGAGCGTCAGTGCTGCTCTTCGGGCGGAGCGGATTGCCTGCCAGATGCGTAACCTTGTCTGTCCGGCTCTCTCCCCAAATCAAGCAGCTTATCTTCCCAAGTGCAGATGCACAGGGAATGCGGATTGCAGAACAGCAGGGGATTCTCACCATTACGCTTCCCGGACTGCTTCCGAAACGAAGAGTCCACACAAACACTGCATTTCTCCATGAACCGCTTAATTATATGCTTCGGGAGTATGTAAAACAAAATGCCCTGCCCCTCTATCGTGACTGCGTGATATGTTTCAGTCAAATATATGACAGGGAACTTCCTCAAAGACGTATCCGGGATTATGACAATCTGGAGTTTAAACAGATTCTGGATACACTTTGTACTTATGTTCTGACAGATGACAGCGGCTTTTTCTGTGATTCCTACTACACGACACAGCTTGGCTTAAAGGACTGTACACTGGTATCGGTTATGGAAAAAGCTGACTTTCCGAAATGGCTGCAGAACCAGAAAAATCATCACGAAAGCATGTCGGAAAATCTCCTGACTTCTCAGGCAGAAATCCGACATCGGTAAGAACCACCGCAGGGAACTTTGTTTTCTTGCTTTTTTTATCTCCAAACCACCGGAGATTTACCCAAGTATAGGCTTGCATGGGTAAGAACTGAATTGAGGTGATGCTTATTTGATAAGACCTGACACTACGAAATACCGCTTACTGGAAATGATAGGGATGTGCGGGGAATTTCCCGCAGACCAGCTAAACAGACTCATCCCAAGTGCCTCCTATGCGGAAAAACTCATTACGGATTTGAAGGCGGAACACCTCATCCGTACCCACTACCGGGATGCTCTCAGAGGCTACCGTCTTACAAAAGCTGCGAAAGAGATGCTGTTATCTGTCTCGCCGCTACGCTTCCAGTGCTATCTGACCGGCAATACCGAGACGAACCTCATCCGAAGTGAAGTATCCCGACGTATCCGCTTACATCAGAAAGCCGAAACGTATCTGACACTCCTTCATGCCGGGATTCCCTTTTATCCGGATGTAAAACCTGACATCTTCTGTAATCACCGCGAAGCTGGTTCCATCGGTATGCGAAGCCTTCCTCTTTTTTACGCTTCCAGAGAAATTAAGGAATTGGGCCCGGAGACCACGAAGATTAGGAACTCCCGCAGCATGGGCATCCTGATGGCACCGCAATGTGTCTATGTCCTTTATAACACGGGAAACGGAGTCCTGAAATGGGAATATCGAACGGAAGTCCGCTTAAACGCCTTCCTGCAGCATTACCTGCAAGGCTACCCTTACAACGGACATCCACAGATCCGGGCAATCATGACCGGAACCGACATGGAAATGGCTTTCCGGCTGTTTACCAGTACCGGAGGCTACAAAAAGAGCCTGTTTATGCTGGACACCTCCTTCGAGCATTTCCATTACCTTCCCAATACTCCGGAAGGGGAAGTGCTTTTAAAACTGCTGGTTCACCCTGAGATCATGGAAAAGCTGGACAACCTCCTGCTGTCCGATCTGGGCTGCCGCAGCGATTCAATTCCACTGGAACATGATGCCACGGATGCTTCCGGGAACCCCATCCTTCTTGCTTATGATTTTGACATGCAGCGAATCAACCGGTTCAATACCGGCTTAAATGTATACGGCAGATCCGGGAACCTGATCTGTTTCGATTTTCAGATTCCGGTCCTGAAAAAATACTTAACTGCCACAATCCATTTCTCCAGTATTGACCTTTGCAAATTCAAAAGGGGGTTTTTACATGAACCGTAAATGGTGGAAGCTCATTTATATGCTTCCGATCACCTTCTGCACCCTCTATGCAGGAGGCTATGTTGCTCAATTTATCCGCAACTATCAGACCTGGGAATCTGCCGGCAATTTTGCCGGAAACGGAACTGCCCCGCAGATCCCCTCCCCGCACCCGCTCGCCTGTCTGGATGCCTGACTGCTTTCCCGTACAATCTGTATGGGATTTTTCTATGTCTGGCAGCTTTTGGACTCCTGACCTTCCTTCTCATGCGTATGGGATTTGACCGAAACGGGGAAATAACAGACCGGGGCCGGAACCTGAATTATTCCACAAAGGGAACCTATGGGACTTCCGGTTTTATGACTTTGGAGGAAATGCATCAGGTACTGGAGCTTACGAATGATGTCAAGAAACACAAGGGAACCATTCTTGGAAAACTGAACGGAAAAGCCGTTTGTCTCCCGAAGGATACCCGCATGAACCGGAATATTGCCGTTTACGGTGCCAGCGGTTCCATGAAAAGCCGGGCCTTTGCACGCAACATGATCTTCCAGTGTGTTGCCCGCGGGGAAAGCCTCATCATCACCGATCCAAAATCGGAATTGTACGAAAGTACAGCCACTTACCTTGAGAATGCCGGATATATCGTGAAATCCTTTAATCTTGTAAACCCGGAAAACTCGGATAGTTGGAATTGTCTGGGTGAAATTGGCGGACAGGAAACCATGGCACAGGTATTTGCTGATGTCATCATCCAGAATACCGGTTCTGCCAAAGGCGATCACTTCTGGACAATGCGAGATGAACTTATTAAAAGCTCTGATTCTCTATGTGGATCAGGGATTCCCACCGGAGGCAAAGAATATCGGACAGGTATACAAACTCCTGACCATGAGTTCGGAAAAAGAACTGAACAGCCTCTTTGACCTGCTTCCGGTCTCCCATCCGGCAAAAGTCCCCTACTGCATCTATAAGCAGGCAAGTGACACGGTACGTTCCGGCGTCATCATCGGACTCGGTTCCAGACTTCAGGTATTCCAGAACAAGCTGATCCGCCAGATCACTTCCTATGATGAGATCAACCTGACGCTGCCGGGAAAAGAAAAATGTGCATACTTCTGCATCACTTCGGATCAAGACAGCACTTTTGATTTTCTTTCTTCCCTGTTTATGACCTTCGTATTTATCAAACTGGTCCGTTATGCAGACACCTATGGGGAAGATGGAAAACTGCCGGTTCCGGTACATATCCTGGCTGATGAGCTGGCGAATACGGGAGCAATCCTATCGCTCAACAAAAAGATTTCCGTGATCCGAAGTCGAAACCTCAGTATTTCCTGCATTTTCCAAAACCTGCCTCAGATGCAGAACCGGTATCCCTTAAACCAATGGCAGGAAATCATCGGGAACTGCGACACTCAGCTATTTTTAGGCTGTACGGATGAGGTAACTGCTACATTTATCTCTAACCGCTCCGGTGATGTGACCGTTGGTGTCAGCAGCGAAGCCAAACAATTAAATAGCTGGAGGGTATCCGATTATACACCGGAATACCGCCAGACCAGATCCATCGGGAAACGAAAGCTCTTAACTCCGGATGAGATCCTGCGGCTCCCGCTGGATACTGCACTGATTATCCTGCGTGGTCAGAAGGTACTGCAGGTAGAAAAATACGATTACACCCTGCACCCGGATGCCCAAAAACTCATTCCCCGGAAGGCTTCCGAACATATTCCGGAATGGAGAAAAGGAGCATGTAGTGAAGAATATACGTACACTCCAACTATTCCTGCTTCCCACCCGAAAAAAACCGCTTCTTATGGAAAGCAGAAAAAGAAAAAAGCTGAACCGCACTTTGACCAGCAAAGCGTTTATCAGGAACCTGGCTATCACGATTTCCCGGATGACTTCTCAGCAGATAACTATTCGGATCACACAGACATGGTTCCTTTAGATAAAGATTCTATCATGTCATAATTTGAAAGGAGACACTATGATGCCAAACGAAACAACCAACACACCTATTTTAACTCTGGATTCCGATGCGAAGCTGGAAACAGCCCAGTCCATTTCAGACCTTACCTGGCATGAGATCCAGAATGCTACCGTACCCGCCGGATCTTAACCGGAATGCTTGGCGGTATCGAGAAAACAGAAAACGGCAGCCTCATTGCCGTGGTTTACTACAAGGATTTCCGTACTGTCATCCCAGTAACTGAGATGATGATCCATCTCATGCAGGATGAAGCACACGATTATGGGGAGCTTGCTCTGCGGCAGAACAAAATCCTCAACAATATGCTTGGATGTGAGATTGATTTTCTGATTAAGGGATTAGATCCGAAGACACGCAGCATTGTCGCCAGCCGGAAAGAAGCGATGCTGAAGAAACGCCAGATCTTCTATCTGGATAAAGATGCTTCCGGAATGCCGAAAGTTTATGAAGACCGTATCGTGCAGGCAAGAGTCATTGCTGTTGCGGAAAAGGTAGTCCGGGCAGAAATTTTCGGTGTGGAAACCTCCATTCTTGCCAGAGACCTGTCCTTCGACTGGATGGGTGATGCCAGAGAACGCTTCCAGGTAGGCGATCACATCCTGGTACGCATCCTGGATGTGCGGGCAGACTCACCGGAGCAGGTCATTGTCCACGCAGATGTCAAAAGTGTGGAAGGCAACACCAGCAAGGAAAACATGAAAAAATGTAAGATTCAGGGAAAATACGCCGGAACTGTGGAAGACATCCATAAAGGCACCGTCTTTGTCCGGCTCTCCATCGGTGTCAATGCCATTGCCCACTCCTGCTATGACAGCCGGACAGTCGGGAAAAAGGATCAGGTATCCTTTGTGGTGACGCATATTGATGAAGAGCGTAATGTTGCCCTCGGCATCATCACCCGCATCATCAAGCAGACCATATAAGGCTTCCACCTTATTTTTAAATAGCTTTTTTCATATACAGCACCAATTAGTCCAGCAAATACTCACGATACAGCTACATAAGGTGACAGAATAAAGTATTTTTCAGACCATTACCTTATTGTACTGAAAACGGTAACGTGTTATACTGATTCGGTATTACTGAACCGGAAAGACGGATGCATTTCGATTTTGCCCTCTAGTATCCAAGGAGGGTGATGCCCATGAATACAATGGAAGTATTGACTTTACTATTGGTAATTTTTGCGGCTTTGACTTATATAGATCGACATAATAAGAAATAGCATCCACGACCCTAGGAAAGTTTTGGATGCTATGACTTATACATAGAATATAAAATTTAACTGAGGGCATCAGATTTTGCATCTGAATACCTTTCTTGAGTTCATTATACACTGGGGGATTTGAGAAATCAAGTCCCCCTTTTTATTATGACATTGATTAGTATCTGCATTAAACATCAGAAATTTATATTCTTACTCACTGAAACGAATTCTCTCTATCAATGAATCTTTCCTTACTGACTTTGCAATGAATATTGCCAATAACATCTGTATCACAAACAATGTTAAAATTATAATAATAGCTGCTGTTACCGGATAATGGTATGTGCTGATATCAAACATTCCTGTACGCTTTGCATATAAAAACAACGGATATCCTGCAAGACTTCCCACTCCGATACTGATAATAAGAGTGCCTACTGTATAGAATATACCTTCCAACTGGAGCATCTTCATCAACTGACGGTCCGACATTCCGATTGCCTGCATCATGCCAAGCTCCTTTTTTCGCACATGGACACTATTGATCATTGTGTTAATCAAGTTCATAATGCTGATTGCTGCCAGAATGATGATAAATGCATAACATGCACCTCTAGTCATCTGTATGGCATTTTCCCATGTATCGTACTCATTCTTCCAGGTACGCATCTGCAGTCTGCCTGATCCATCCACAATAGCCTGTAGAGATGCTTCCAGTGCCTCATCATAATCCTTATCTGCAATCACCTGAAAATAGCTGGAAGAATTATTTATGGTAAGTTTCTCTGCCCCTTCTTTTGCCATGATAAGACAGTTATAGTTTGTCAGACCTGTTCCATATTCACCAATTGCTGCCACTTCAATCTCTTTTTGAAAGGTATTATCTCCATCATGAATATTGAGTTTCAGCTTATCTCCCACTTTAATATCTGGATACCAGTGAAGTAGCGCGCGGTCCAGAATCACTTTATCCCCGGATTTCAATTCCTCGTATGTGACATTGCCTTCAGTGATTCCTTTTTTCAGCTCTTCTGCGTATTCTTCCGGCACTCCATTGATAAATTCGGTTCCAATTTTTTCTTCAAAAGGTCCTCCTGATACCTTCAACGCGGTAAACACATCTACCGCTCAACACCGTCAAGCTCCTCTATCTGCTGCTTTAGTCCTTCATTTAATGGATTATTCTTTTGAACCTCCGCCCATTCATATTCAGGATGCTCTTTATTCCCGGATTCCACAATTGGAGAAATCTCATATTGCCCCACAATCGAACTCTTTGCACTTTCCATCGGATTTGCACAAGACAGCACCGTTGCTACCATCATGACAAATATTCCGGTAACGGCCATAGATACAATCGTGATAGTACTCTTCTTTTTATTCTCTGCAAGATTTCTCTTGGTCAGTCGTCCGATATTCAGAAATTGATATCCCTTCCTGCTGCTTTTCTGTCGCTTACTGCCTCCCTGGTAACGCATAGCTTCTATTTCTGATACCTTCGCCGCCATACGCATAGCTTCATCAGTGACAGATACACTGTACACAGAGTCACTGCAATTGCCAACAGATAAATCCACCAATAATAAAGTTGGACTTCTCCTTTAGCTACAACCTTGTATGCCTCTGTTATAAGTACGTTTGAATCCTTTGCATGTTCTACAAACTGGAGAAGTACAACTTTCACAGCAACTGTTCCGATCAAAAGTCCTATCGGAATGGCAAACAACGCCACTCCCATTCCCTCTCTTAGTACGATTTGTCTAAGCTGCCGTTTCGTAGCCCCGATTGCCTTTAACTTTCCAAATTCCCGAACCCTCTGGTTCATAGATACATAATAAACACTATAAATTGTGATAATGCCCGCCAATACAACAATAAGCATGATTCCTACAATCACCGGAATTGTAGCCGGATCCACATAATTTGCTGCAAGATACTCTTTATTAATATTCATGTCATCCTCGGAAATCCCGAACTGTCTGGCAATATTCTGTATCGTCTCTGTATAATCTGCAGTCGTATTTCCTTTCTGTCCATTCACCTGAAGTAAAAACCGATATTTCACCTGTTCTACCGGTATCTCCGCTTTCAGAAAGGCCTCTGAAACCAATGATGTATATTGTTTTTGTTCTTTGCTGTTCTCATTATCTGCTAAAAACCACAGATTCGAAAGTCTTTCTCCTTCGTATAATCCAGTCCGTCATCTTTCAGAATCTGATAAGGTACTGTGATAGTGTCACCGATTTTCCCATTCTGTCCTAATGCTTCCAGTATTCCTTTTGAAACCACAATATCATTTTCTTTCTGCGGAAGTTGCCCCTCTTTCAGCTTCACTTTATAAAGTTCCATCCCTGTTCTGTCCATATACATCATGGAAACCGTCGCATCTTCCAGATTCATGTACCCCGCATCGCTGCGGAGTCCGTAAGTTTTCACATCATGATGTGCCGCCAGTTTCATAACTGTACTCTCGTCCACGTTCCGATAAAGGGCATGCCATGTTGGATAAATCTTATTGATTACCGCAAAGTTCACTTCCACCATATCTTTTCCGATTGATGGGATTACGAACAGCAGTAATGTTGTCAGGATAATGGCAATTCCAATCAGTATGTTTTTGCTCTTATAATGCCGCATATTGCAATATGCAACTCTGGTCGTCATCTTCATTATCTTCTCACCGCCTTGCCATCTTCAATGATAATCATTTCATCCGCCATCTGGGCAATCGTTTCATCATGGGTAATCATGATAAGCGTCTGCCCGAAATCCGACACGCAGCTTTTCAATAGGCTCATAACCTCTAGCTCAGTCTGGGAATCAAGGTTTCCAGTCGCTCATCCGCCAAAATTATCGCCGGTCTTGTCACCAATGCCCTGGCTATCGCAGTTCTCTGTTTCTGTCCACCAGACAAAGCAGACGGCATCGCATCTTTCTTATCCTGCAGTCCGATTTTTTTGAGAATATCTTCCACTTCCCGCGGCTTTACCTTGCGATTATCAAGTCCCAGCGGAAGAACGATATTCTCCCACACATTCAGCGATGGAATCAGATTAAAATCCTGAAAGATAAATCCTATCTTCTTTCTTCGAAACTGTGCCAGTTTATCATCTTTTCGAGAATAGATATCGGTTCCATCAATCCATACTTTGCCGGAATCCGGTCTGTCAAGCCCTCCAATCAGATGCAGAAGTGTAGATTTTCCGGAGCCGGAACGTCCTACGATAGCTGTAAACTTGCCTCTCTCTATCTGTAAACTTGTATGATCCACGGCTCTCACCTGATTCTCGCCTTCTCCATAATACTTTACTAGATCTTCTACTTTTAAAATACTACTCATATCTTCAAGTCCCCTTTCCATTTCATACCCCTACTATAACATTCCTGCATTACAAAACCCTTACAACAACCATAACAGTTTTGTAAGGGTTCCGACTATTCTCCTATTATGAGCGGCAGTGTCACTTTAAATATCATACCTTTCTCAGCCTTTCTTTTGGCTGCTATTGTCCCCCCTGTTCTTCTATGATCTTTCTGGCAAGATACAGACCGACACCCGCTCCGTCTTTTACCTGTTCCTTTGCTTTCCTTCCCCGGTAAAATCTCTGATAGATCTTATGCAGTTCCTCCGCAGGAATGCCCATTCCTTCATCTTCTACTTCAATAAGCACATTGCTTGCTAGCTCCTGCGTCCTCACTGTAATCGTTGTATGTTCCGGTGAATATTTGACTGCATTCTCAAGGATATTCGTTAATGCTTCTACCGTCCATTTTGAATCATGGTTCACAACTATATCATCATCCATCTCCACCTGAATGGAAATATCTTTTCCTCTTGCCTTCATATAAATCTGACTGACAGCCTCTGTTAGCGTTTTCTTCAGGCTTTCATGAAGCGAATGTATCTGGATCATATGTGTTTCCAGCCTTGAAAGATTTACCAGTTCATTCAAGAGCTGTTCCAGTTTGGTAAGTTCCTGTGATTCCTGCTCCAGAAACTCCCTCTGTTCTTCTCCTGTAACCCGATTTTCTGCCACCAGCTCATGACTCATCCGGAGTGATGCAAGCGGAGTCTTCACTGATGGGAAATATCTGTAATCAGACTCTTCGTACCATTTTCTTCCTGCTCCAGACGTTCCTTCAAATCTTCGAAATATTGCCCCAGCTCCTTTACAGATTCCCACACCTTTAACCATTGTTCCGATTCTGATGTTTCTTCAGGATATGTTTGGAATTTTCCTTTTCTGAATTCCTGCAGACATTCATATAATTGCTGTAATTGTTCCTCATCACCGTATCTGCTCCAGTTTTTTCTTCGGTCCAGGTACAAGAACAGGCTACATACTATGACTCCCACTAGTAATCCAATTCCCCAGATAATCCTTATAACCACATCTGAAGATCCACTCCCTGAGTGATAACCATAAGTTTCTTCCAGCATCTGTACGACTCTTTCTATCTTCTGATCGTCCCGGTCTCTTATAAAATCTACTGTTCCTGACTTTTCCCAGATTGCAACTATTTCCCCTTCCAGTTCAGGATGTTCTGCAAGGAGCAGTGCTATCTGCGTTGCTTTCGCATTTTCCTCATACTTTGTTATCAGATACATTCCTACTGTAAAAAATACTGCAAAGATTACATATACGATAAAATACCGTTTTAATTTTTGTTTACCTTTCCGGTCCATATATATCCCAGTCCTCTCACATTCGCTATCTCTTCTGTTCCAAGTTTATTCTTCAGTCTGCTTATATTGACAGTAACCGTATTATCATCGACAAATTGACCGTCTATATCCCATACATGCTCCAGGATACTTTCTTTTGAAACAATCTGTCCTGCATTCTCCCAGAGATACAGCAACAGAGAGAATTCTTTCTTACTTAAAGTAACTGGTTCATCCCCTTTATACACCTGCATCGTTTTCATATGCACCGTAATCTCTCCGGAAGACATAATCTGTGCCTGTACCTTAGAAAGCCGTCTCATCAATGCGTTCACCTTCGACACCAAAGCCATCAGTGAAAATGGTTTGGTAATATAATCATCTGCCCTGTATCATAACCATTTACAATATCTATTTCCTGATCCAAAGCCGTAAGATAGATAAGATATGTATCTCCACCTGCACGTACCATCCTTCCAAAATCCAGTCCTGTACCATCCGGCAATGTAATATCGCTGATAACAAGAGCATAATCTCCTTTTTGAAATGCTTCTTTTGCTTCCTTTATTGTATAAACCTGACGAACCTCATACCCTTCCCGTGAAAGTAACAGGGCAATTCCCCGATTTAGATTCAAGTCATCCTCCAGTAATAATATTTTCTGCATCAAATACTCCACCTCTATTTGTAATAACCTGTTCTTTTATCATATCAGTCCTATCTTTTGTCTACAATAAAAATAAAATTAACATACATACTTTTCCTTCATATGTTCAAGGATTTCACCGGATACTGCTTCAGAAATCGATCAATCCATTTCTGATTGCTTCTCTGTAACATCCGAAGTCTGGATAAAAGCTGTAGACAACTGCAGCTCTATGTTACTAAAGTCCTATCCATCAATACAGGAGTTATAGAATGCCGTGAAGATACCGTCAAATTCCATTTCAATAATATGTAGGCTGTCCATTGTGTGCTCCAGATAAGTCAGTGTTCCTCTATCCAAATCTATACTCGGCTTTCCTAGTGAGTTTGCTATTACATCTGGATTTGTAATTCCAAACATCTCCTTTATATCCGGCATAAGATAATCCACGATATCCGGCAGCCTTTTCTCATACGCCTGTGCCAGTTCAACTGCATGCTTCTCATAATCGGAATGTATACTGTCACAGACAAATTCAATCCCGTTTATTTCCATCTTATAGTAATCATTATTCTCATCATAGACAAACGCTGTACCCTTACTTTTTTTATTTTTTTCCAAAATCCCCATGATATATCTACACTTTCCCGGTTCTTCCGCCATACACAGTCTAAAAAACTGTAACTTAATGCTTACGTTTGTAAAAAATAACTCCTGCCAAAATCAATAAAATAATTCCAACTACAATCATAAAAATAAAATTATCAACATTTAACTTCCCTGCTATGAAAATAGAAGTCGGGCCATCCGCACCACCAATAACAGAAACGGCTGTGTTTTCTTTCTGCTTCAGTACAATGCCAATGACTGCCAATACAATTCCTAAAATTCCGGCTATGATTCCCAATCGCTTTTTCATTGCTACCACCTCAAATCATTTTTATCTGCTCAATCAAATGTAAATTGTTATGCAAGTATTTCTATGCAAATGAAGCATAGATAACCCATATTTCTGCAAACATTACCAATAAAAGTACACCATCTATCATCCAATTAAACTGAATGTCCGTTAAGAAAGTTTTTGAATGTGTCAGGCAATATTTTACTTTTTCTCGTCCAGTCAAAAAAGTGATAAGCACTTGTAATATAGGAAATAAAAATATTTGTATTTTTCTTCCATAATCATCCGCAATCCCATTTGCAAAATGTACTGGAATAATACTCGGTAAGAAAAATATACTTACAAGAGCAAGCAAAAATCCTATTATACAAATTATCCATGTGAATTTTCTAGTATTGATAAATTTCATAACAATCCTTCTTTCTGCTAAATTCAAGTTTTTCCAATACATAACACGTACTTACATTATACTCCTCACCAATGCAAACCTCAATTTATTCTCCATCCTTTTTCCCGTTATTAAGCTTCGGGCAGTAAAATGCCTTTACTTCCACCCCATCTTCCTCCGACTCAATTTCCACATAATAATCCCGGATAAAGTATCCCGCATTATGCTCCTGAATGGCGTACAGCTCCAATGTCTGAAAATCCACCAGTACCAGATCACGGGGCTTGGGTTTTTGCGTTTCCTCACAGAATACCTCCATGCTTTCCACCAGCTTATCCAGGCATTCCTGACACAGATGGTTCTGTACTTTTTTCACATCGAAGATACTATCTTCCCCGTAATCCACCGATACTTCGGAAATCCCGTAATCCGACATCTGCTCCGTATGGAAAAAGCAGCCGCCTTCTCCTGTCCCGGTATAACCCATATGCCCGTTTCCCTGCGGGCCGGTAAGATTCCCGTCCTCATCATGATTCCGGATATGCATATCCATCACATACCAGTGATTGGTACAGATCACTCCCAGATCGTCAAACTTCCGGAAATAATCCATCATACTCCGTTCATCGCTTCCACACAGCCAGCACTGTTTTGGATCTTTCAGCTTGCTTTCTACTGATTCAGGCACCTTTCTTTCTACCGGGTGATATTCCTGCTCCTGTGTTTTTTCAAGATAACCTGTCAGATCCAGCCGGCTGATTCCCAGTCCGATCAGAATTCCTGACGCACATGCCAATAATCCCACATATCCCTTTTTCATATTATAGTCATCCTTTAAGAATTAGTTTTATAATGCTTTTAGGATTACTATATCAAATCTTGCAATCACTTTCATCATAAATCGCATATTTTTATGTGTTTTATTGCATATACAGCTTTCAAAAAAACTGCCTGCGGCAATTTCGCAGACAGCTTCTATTTCATCATCTCTTCAATTATCACATCCAGCATCCGAAGCACGCTTTCCTGCTTCTTCGGTGTGAGCCTTTCCAGCTTTCCTTCCACTACAGAAGTATGTTCCATTCTGGTAAGAGGAATCACTTCCTTCAGCACTTCATTCGGTTCCGCACCTAATACATTCAACAGCTTTACAAATGTTTCCATCGTAGGTGTTTTCACTTCCCGCTCAATCGCACCCAGATGGTTGGTACTGATATCCACCAGTTCAGCCAGTCTCTCCTGCGTAATTCCTGCCTCTTCCCTGTACCTGCGGATTGCCTTTCCCATTCCTTTCACACGCACACCTCCTCCTTCCAGTATTCACTAACGCTTAAAGCATTAGTCATGTAAATCCAGTATAATTGGTTGCAAATCACGCTTACAGTATCCATAAGGATTGCATTTATAACGCTTTTAGCGTTGGTCACATTTTTGGCACTCCATCGTCTGTAACTGGCACAGTCCTGCGATTGTAGCGGTAATTTACCCATGTTAAAATTGATATTGTCAAAATTATATGCAGAACGAAACGCAGCACTGCCGTATGGGAAGCCTCTCCTGCGGCAAATAAGCTGCGTTTTTTCTGTAAGATAGGAGGATCTTTACAATTTCATACTTTGATTTAGGACGCAGCCTGCATTGACCGGGCTGCGTCCTTTCTTGAGGCAGGAAAACCATAAGCAAAGGCAGGGAGGTAATTCTCCTGCCGCTCTTATAAAAAGGAGGTACTTTTACGTGAAACACAAACTGAAAAACGCTCCGCCGGACACAAAACGGCATGTCAATTATGGCAGATGCTGTATGCTGCATTTCTGGCTGTCACAGTCCTCTGCGGATACACACAGCCGGTTTTTGCCGCTACCATCTGGACCAAAGCCAATGAGATCATGAAGGATGTCTATAACCAGATTATCCTCATTTCCACCATTGCTGCAGTCGTAACGGCATCGGTTGCCCTTCTGATGATGAATTTTTCCAAAAGCGGAAAAACCGTGGACGAATCACGTGCATGGCTCAAGCGTATCGTCATTACCTGGGCGATCTTAAACGGGCTTGGCTTTATCATGGCTTACATCACCCCGTTCTTTGCAGGCGGAAAATGGAACGGATAGACGAAAGGAGATGCCACTATGGGAATACTTGACGGAATCGTGGAATGGATTGCCGAACAGGTCATGAACATTCTGGATCTGATCACCACTTCAGTCCTCGGTGCTCTGGGCTGTTCCATGGATACGTTTCTTCGCTACTTTCCTGCTGCCGAGACCATGTATCAGGTCTTTCTGGCACTGGGCATCGGGCTGATCCTCTTAAACTGGGTATGGCAGCTCTTTAAAAATTACTTTATGGGAGCCGGTATCGAAGCGGAAGATCCCATTAAGCTGTCCATCCGTTCCTTCCTCTTTATCTTTCTCACCTTCTATGCGAAAGATATTGTGGATCTGCTCCTGAAGATTTCAGGAACACCGTACAACTGGATTCTGACGGAAGACCTGCCGCCTTTAAAATTTGCGGATTTTAACTCCGTAGTCACAGTCATCCTGGGAGTCTGTGCAAATGGGGCGGTAGCCATCATTGCACTGATTCTGGTACTGATTCTGGCGTGGAACTACATCAAACTGCTCTTTGAAGCGGCAGAACGCTATATTCTTCTGGGGGTACTGGTCTACACAGCCCCGGCAGCTTTTTCCATGGGTGCCAGCCAGTCAACCGGAAATATCTTCAAAAGCTGGTGCCGGATGCTTGGCGGCCAGTTCTTTTTGCTTCTGATGAATGCGTGGTGCCTGCGGCTGTTTACTTCTATGGTCGGCACCTTCCTTGCCAATCCGTTATCCCTATAAGAAAGGAGGACCAAAATGAAACTTAGAAAGAAACTCATACCATTCCTGGTACTAACTGCCTGTCTGGTACTGTTTTGCTCCATGCCGGTCTTTGCAGCGGAGCTTACGGAAGCAGACGTGGAAGCGGCAGTTGCCAGTCAGGGAAAGGAAGCGGTAACCGGAAATGTCTTCGTCTGGTTCCTGTGTGCCATTGCCTTTTTAAAGGTATCCCAGAAAATTGATTCTTTTCTGGCATCGCTTGGCATCAATGTCGGCAATACCGGAGGAAACATGATGGCTGAACTTCTGATTGCAGGACGGAGCCTGACCGGTTCCATGCGTTCCCATGGTGGTGGCGGCTACCACAAAGCCTCTTCTCCCGGAAGTGCGGCTGTCGCAGGAAGCTTCCTATCCGGCGGGCTTGCCGGGGCAGTGGGAAGACAGGTACAAAGAGAAGCGGTCAATTCCGCAACCGGTTATACCGAACACAGCAGTATCGGAAACATGCTCTACCAGTCATCCCTGAACAAAGGCGGAGACTTTGCCAATCAGGTCATCAGCAACATTGCACAGGGAAATTACGGTCAGGTAGGTTCCATCAAGGGAGCAGACGCACAGAAAGCCTTTACTTCCTATATGGGCATCAATCCGGGCGGCGGTTCTTCCTATGATAATGTAGAAATCGGTGGCGGAAGGATCACCGGTACCGAAACCGGAAGCTCCGGAAACCGGGATTTTGCCCTGTACCATGCCGACCAGTATGCAGCTCCTACTCAGGCTCCTACTCTACGGTACAGTCCGTGGATGGTTCCACCTGGTACAAGCAGTATGCACAGGATACGGTCGAAAAAACACCATATACTTCCGGCAGCGGCAAAGTAGCCTACAATGAATCCATTGTCCAGAAACTGCCGCCAGCCCCACAGCGAAAGGAGCGTATGTAACATGCCAAAAACAGCCTTGATGGGCAGTCCTCTTGCTGTCATCGGTACAGTATTCCGGCACAGGCGCACCCTTGCGAAAACTGGAGCAGCCGTCGGCGGTGTACTGATGCTTCCCATTCTGTTCCTTGTCATGCTTCCGGGACTCGTCTTCGGAGACCTCTCTGAAAATACCGGAGCACTGACCAGCAACACGGTAATCAGTGAAAATATCCGGGCTTCCAATCAGGCAATCGTGGAGGTGCTTCAGGAAAGCCATGATGCACTGCTTGCTAAGATCAATGCGGAAATTGCCAGACTCCCGGAAGGAGATACTGCCTCTATCAGCGATCCTTACGCTTCCAGTATCATCGTAAATGCGAACCAGCTCATCGCACAGTTTTGTGCCAGCCAGGATGACTATAAAAATATAAATATCAGCAAACTCAAAAGCCTGATCCGGGAAAACGAGGACGGGCTTTTTTCTTATGACGTTACTTCAGAAACGGCCACGGTGGAAGTTCCGGCGGAAGAGGAAAATGCACCACCCAGAAAGGTTACTTTTACCCGCCATACCTACACGGTCAGCTATGCCGGAGATGCCTACTTTGCAGATCACGTCTTTCATCTGACCGATAAGCAGAAAAAAACGGCAGACAGTTATGTGGAAAACCTGACCATGTTCTTTGGCGGCTCCGCTTCCGGTCTTGCCATGGCGGTAGGTGTCAGCGATGAGGTGCTGGCTTACCGGGCTACCATCCAGCAGGTCGCACAGAAATACGGCATGGAAGCTTATGTGGAACTCCTCATGGCAGTCATGATGCAGGAAAGCGGCGGGCGTGGAAGCGATCCCATGCAGGCGGCAGAAGGCGGCTTTAATAAGAAATACCCCCATGTCCCCAACGGCATCACCGATCCTGCTTATTCCATCGAATGTGGGATTCAGGAATTAAAGTATGCACTGGATAAAGCAGGATGTACCGGACCTACCGACCTGGACCGCATCAAGCTGGCGCTTCAGGGTTACAATTACGGCTCCGGCTATATCGACTGGGCAATGGAACGTGACGGCGGTTATACCAAAGAAAACGCCATTGCTTATTCGGATATGATGTGTGCCCGTCCGAACTGGCATTATGACCGGTATGGGGACAAGGAATATGTGGAGCATGTTCTCCGGTATTATCAGATTACCAATACCGGCGGAAGCTATCCGGCAAACGGAATGCAGATTCCGCACTATCTCCAGACCGATTACGGGAACATTCCTTATGGCGGCGGCTCCATCGCATCTTCCGGCTGCGGGCCTACCAGCTTTGCCATGATCGCCAGCTACCTGACCGGGAATACCATTACCCCTCCGGATGCGGTGGCATGGTGCGGGAATTCCTATTACAAGCCGGGAGTTGGAACCTACTGGAGCTACTTTCAGGCTGCAGCCAGTCATTTCGGCTGTGGCAGCGTCACACAGACCAGCAATGCCAATACGGTACTTCAGGCACTCTCCGAAGGCTGTCCGGTCATCTCCTCTCAGCGGGCAGGACTTTTCACCAGCGGCGGACACTTCATCGTACTCCGAGGTGTTACGGCAAACGGCAAGGTACTGGTCAATGATCCCAATGACAGTGACGCAAAGAACTATATTAACCGTGAATTTGATATGATGTCGGAAATCCATGCTACGGCAAATGCTACTGGATCTTCGACAAAAAATAAAGGAGCCATTATGAACAGAACAAAAGTGATTCTTTCCATTTTTCTGATGCTGTTTCTGCTGCTTGCCGGACTGGTTCTCCCCAGTTTCTGGAAAAGCCAGAAAAAAGAAGCTTCCGGAAACAAAGGCAGGGAACCGGCAAAGGAAACAACAGAAACAAATTCTGATACCCCCATGCCGGAATATCTGGATTTTGATGCTTTAAAAGCATTTTTCTCCGACAGCCAGATTGCTTCTCTCAAAGGGCAGTTTCCTGTCTACCTAAAAGAGTATGTCAAAAAAGAACAGACAAGCATCACCTTCCTGCCGGAAAAAACCAGCTACCCTACCGAAACAACCGTCTGCCTGATGTTTTCACTTTCCGATCAGGATACGCTTCCGGTTACCTATCACACCCCGACGGGTGTGTTTTTATTTGGAGAAGACGGGGTACAGGTCTCTGCAGATACGACTGTTTACGAAAAGCAAACCGATGATTCCCTGCCGTCCCTGACTTCGCAGGACATTGAACACCTGCAGGAAGGCGGGTATCCGGATACTTCTGACAGCCCGGAAGCTCCGGACACAGAATCCGGCAGTGCCTCTGTGCCTTCCGAAGATGCGAAAGATACGAAAAAGGAGGTGCAGCCATGACACAGCCAGAAGAAACACCGGTTTCCTTTATCCCTTCCAACTTCATTGAGAAAGGCAAGATCCTAAACGGAACTTTTGACATCCGCAATGCCATAGAAAGCATTGTTCTTTCCCTGGCAATCGGTATCCCTGTTTTCCACCTGCCGCTGTCCCTGACTGCCCGCATCATCATTCTCTGCATGACCGCACTTCCAGCGGCAATGGTAGCCCTGATTGGAATCGGCGGGGAGAGCATCACTGCCTTTTTGATGAATGCCCTGCGTTTTGTAGTGAACCGCAGGGTAATCTGGAGGTCCGACAGTCTTCCGGAAGGAAAGCCACGCAGGAAACCACGTTTCAAAGAGCCAAAGACAAAGAAACACCGGAAAGCAGAAAAAATGGCAGAGCCTTCCAAAGTAATGGCATCGGCTCCCCCACAGTCTGAACCGGACGCACCAGCTCCGCCAAAAAGTAAAAAAAAGAACACCGGCAGTTGATACCTCCACCAAGCGGGGCATCAAAAAACAGGCAAAGGAAGATATCCGTTATCTGAAGTGGGAGCAGAAAGAAGCCAGCCGACAGAAAAAAGAGGCGGCGAAACAGATAAAAATACAGAAAAAAACGGAAGCCCGGAGACGAAAGGAGGAAGAAAAACGGGCAGTTTCCGAAAAGCGGGCTGCAAAAAAAGAGCAGAAAAAAAAGGTGGTTTCCAAGGAGGACACCTCATCTGCCACGTCAAAACCCGTTTCCCGGAAAAAGCGAAAGAAAGACCAGACCTTGGAGGATTATCTTCCGGTGGAAAAAATCGCAAACGGAATCGTCTATACCACAGACGGACGGTACGTGAAGATCCTGGAGATTGAACCAATCAACTTTCTGCTTCGAAGTGCCAGGGAACAGCAGGGCATTATCTACAGCTTTATCAGTTACTTAAAGATCAGCTGTCAACATCCAGATCAAGATGATCTCCAAAAAAGCAGACATCAATAAGCATCTGGAGCAGTCCCAGCTGGAGCTGGAGCGGGAAACCGATCCCCACTGTCAGGAACTGCAGCGTGACTACATCCAGTTTGTCCAGAACTTAAGTTCCAGAGAAGCAGTATCCAGACGGTTCTTTCTGATCTTTGAATATGAACCATTCAACGCAAACCGAAAGGAAGAGGAACGGGAAATCCTTGCTGCTCTTGAGACAGCTCCCAGACCGCCAAAACCTTTCTATACCAGTGCGGGAATGAAGTGGTCTCCCATGACAATGAGGATGAATTTACTACGGATGTTCTCTACACCCTTTTAAACCGTACCCTTTGTACGGAGGTTCCGCTTTCGAACCGGATCAGCACTGTACTGTCCGCCTATACAAAGGAAAATCGCATGGAGGAACTGGATCACATCCGGATCAACGAGTTTCTCGCACCGGAAAGTGTGGATTTCAAGCACTCCCATTATGTGCAGATCAATGGGCTTTACCATTCCTACCTGCTTGTGCCGTCTGACGGCTACAAAAACCGGGTAACTCCCGGATGGCTGTCACTCCTTGTCAATGCCGGGGAAGGGATTGATATTGATTTCTTTCTCCAGAAACAGCCAAAGGACAAGATTCAGCAGCGTCTCGGTCAGCAGATCCGTATCAACCGTTCCAAATTAAAGGATGCGTCCGATACCAACACTGATTATGACGATCTGGATTCTGCCATCCGCTCCGGATATTTTCTGAAGCAGGGACTTGCCAACAACGAAGATTTCTATTACATGAATCTTCTCATCACCATTACTGCTTCCACGTTGGAAGAACTGCAGTGGCGGATTCAGGAAATGAAAAAGCTCCTGATCTCGCAGGATATGAACTTACACTCCTGCTACTTTTTACAGGAGCAGGGATTTTTATCCTCTCTGCCGCTGGCAAATCTGGACAAGAAGCTTTTTAAGCTGTCCAAGCGGAACGTACTGACTTCCGGGGCGGCAAGCTGCTATCCCTTCGTCAGCTACAGTATCTGCGATGATAACGGAATCCTCTTTGGGGTAAACAAGCATAACAATTCCCTGGTCATTGCGGATATCTTTGATTCCAGGCAGTACAAGAACAGCAACATCTGTATCTTAGGCTGTTCGGGAGCAGGAAAGACCTTCACCATGCAGACCATGGCACTAAGGATGCGAAGAAAAGGCATCCAGGTGTTCATCATCGCTCCGCTAAAGGGACACGAATTTTACCGGGCTGCAAGGAATGTCGGCGGAGAATTTATCCAGATCTCTCCTGCCAGTAAGAACTGTATCAACATCATGGAAATCCGGAAGGTAGACAATTCTGTAAATGAACTGCTGGACGGACCGACACTGGATGCCTCCGCACTGGCAGGCAAGATCCAAAGGCTTCACATCTTCTTCAGTCTGCTGATCCCGGATATGTCCCATGAGGAGAAGCAGCTTCTGGATGAAGCCCTAATCAAAACCTATGCCAGAAAAGGGATTACACATAAAAATGAATCCCTGACAGATCCGCAGCATCCGGAGCAGTACAAAAAGATGCCCATTCTGGAGGATGTCTACAATGTCCTGCTGGAAAGCGAGGATACCAAACGTCTGGCTCATATCCTGAACCGCCTGGTTCACGGTTCTGCTTCTTCCTTTAACCAGCAGACCAATGTGGACCTGACCAATAAATATACGGTACTGGATATCTCCGAACTGACCGGTTCCAGCGATCTTTTAACGGTCGGCATGTTCGTTGCCCTGGATTATGTCTGGGATAAAGCGAAGGAAAACCGTACCGAAGAGAAAGCCATCTTTGTCGATGAGGTCTGCAGCTCATCGGTGCATCCAGCAACCGGCTTGCAGCGGAATTCGTACTGGAGATTGCCAAGATCATCCGTGCTTACTCCGGAGCCGGCATCTTTGCCACACAGGATTTAAACGACTTCTTTGCTCTGGATGACGGGAAGTACGGCAAGGGTATCATCAATAACTGCAAGACCAAGATTATCCTGAACATGGAGGATGAAGAGGCACAGCGGGTGAAGACTATCCTGCATCTATCGGAAACAGAAGTAATGAACATCACCCATTTCCAGCGGGGCAACGGTCTGATCTCAACCAACAACAATAACATCACTGTGGAATTTAAGGCTTCCAATCTGGAAAAGGAGCTGATTACCACAGATCGGCAGGAGCTTCTGGAAATCCTTGCGAAACAGAAGAAACAGGCTGTGTAACTTTTGGCAGCACTGACGCTGCCCTTTTCATTTGAACTTCAAGAAGGAGGAGACTTATGTTACAGACATACAAATCCTATACCAGACGGACGCTGGCTATGCTGCTGGCAGTCCTTGTCGCAGTCGGCGCATTGTTTTCCGGCAGTTTTCCGGTTCATGCAGCGACGGCACCATCAGCTATAAGGCAGGTGCCAATATCCCTTACGGCAGCTATTTTACCTCCCGCATGAGCTTTGACGGGAGCAATACTGCCTACTGCGTGGAACCACTGAAGAAAACACCTTCCTCTGGTTCCTATTCCTATGACCTTTTAAGCCAGAACTCCCCGCTCAGAAAAGCGCTCTACTACTTAAACGGCGGTTACGGCTACGATAAAGTCGTCAAGGATAAATATTTCAGTGGCTGGAGTGATGATAACAGCTATGTCATCGGACATCTGGTTGTCGCTTACATCTATGCCGGTAATTCCGCTGACACCGGAGCTTTCCATGGCGCCCCGCAGTCCTATATTGATAAAGCACTGGAAGTAGCCAGTGCCATTCAGGGACTTCCGAACCCGCCGGAAGGCTTCCGGGCATTCATCGTTCCGGGACAGGGCAGCCAGACCATTGCCGGAAGCTGGTATCAGGTTCCAAACGGCTGGATCGAACTGAAAAAATCTTCTGCCAACGGAAGCGTATCGGACGGGAATCCGAATTACAGCTTAAAGGGTGCTGTGTATGGGATCTATCAGGGTGAGAAGCTCATCCAGAAACTGACCACTGATGAAAACGGGTATGCCAGATCCGGCGAACTGGAGGAAGGCGATTATACCATAAAAGAGCTCTCTGCTTCCAAAGGCTACATTGTAGACACCAAAGCTCACAAAGTCACCGTAAAAGCAGAACAGACTTCTGCTGCAAACGTAACAGATATTCCGCAGAATAATCCCATGAATCTGGTGCTTGAAAAGCTGGATGCCGAAACAAAGAAAGCCTCCCCACAGGGAGCAGCTTCCCTTGCAAACGCAGAATTTACAGTCAAGTTCTATACCGAGCAGTCTGACAGTGATCCTGCGGAAGCTGGAAAGAAACCGGCACGTACCTGGGTATTAAAAACAGATGTTTCCGGAAAGATGCATTTTACCAAAGATTCCTTTGTAAGCGGCGATGCCTTTTACTATACCAGTGATGGCAAGACCGTCTGTCTTCCGCTCGGTACCATAACGGTACAGGAAAGCAAAGCCCCTGCCGGATACCAGCTCAATCCAACTGTCTTCGTACAGAAAATTACAGGTGACGGTAAGCAGGAAATGGTTTCGGTATACCAGTCTTCTACCATAGAAGAATCTGTCATCCGTGGCGGAGTGAAGATCCAGAAACGTGACAGCGAGACCGGAGAAGCAAAACCGCAGGGTTCTGCCACTTTGGAAGGTACTGTCTTTGCGATCACTACGTTAAATGAAAATCCGGTATTAGTAGACGGAACATCCTACACGAAAGATCAGGTTGTCCTTACACTTACTGCCGATAAATCCGGTTCTGCTGCAACTGCAAAAGATGCTCTCCCATTCGGACATTACCGTGTGGATGAAACAACTGCACCTTCCGGTTATCTGAACAGCGGAAAGATCTCTGTAGAATTTGACATCACAGAACAGGGAAAAATCGTGGAACTGACTGCAAAAGACAATTCCATCTCCAATCAGGTCATCCGCGGGGATCTGGAATTTGTCAAGATTGCTGACGGCAGCCAGAACCGTCTGGCAAATGTGCCATTTAAGATCACTTCCAAAACAACAGGCGAAAGCATGTGATTGTGACAGATGCCAACGGTTATGCCAGCACTTCCTCCAAATGGAACAAACATACCGCAAATACCAACCGGGGTGAGTCTTCGGAAGACGGCATCTGGTTCGGCACCTCCAAACCGGATGATTCCAAAGGCGCTCTCATTTACGATACTTACACTCTGGCGGAACAGCGTTGTGATTCCAACAAAGGCATGGATCTTTTAACCTTTGAAGTCAAGGTTTATAAGGATTCTGTTCTGATACAGGTTGGAACTCTGACCGATGATGCCATTGAGATCGGCACGACTGCTCTGGATGCCGAGACCGGTACACACATGAGCCAGCCGGCAAAAGAAGTGACCATTGAAGACGTTGTGGAATACGAAGGACTGAAAAAGGGCCAGAAATACAAACTGACTGGAACCTTAATGGATAAAAAAACCGGGGAACCAATCCTTGTGGATGAAAAACCGGTGATTTCTGAAACTGAATTTACTGCAAAGAAATCCTCCGGCTCCGTCAAAGTAACCTTTACCTTTGATGCAACTTCCTTAAAGGGAAAAACAACCGTTGTCTTCGAGGAATTATATCAGGATGAGATGCAGCTTGCAGTCCATACCGACATCAACGATGAAGACCAGACCATCTATTTCCCGGAAATCAAGACTACTGCGAAAGATGCGGACACGAACTCCAATATTTCCTGTGCAAAGGAAGAAATCACGCTGGTGGATACGGTTTCCTTTAAGGGGCTGGTTCCTAACCAGAAATATGAAGTGACTGGAACTCTGATAGATAAAGAAACAAAGAAACCAGTCGAAGCAGACGGAAAACCGGTGACAGCAAAAGCATCCTTCAAGCCAAAAGAATCCGCTGGTACGGTAGATGTTACCTTTACCTTTGATGCCAGCTCCTTAAAAGGGAAAACAGTAGTTGTCTTTGAATCCCTGGCTTACAAAGACAAGGAAGTTGCCGTACACACAGACATTGCGGATGAAGGACAGACTATTTACTTCCCGGAAATCAAAACCACTGCAACAGATGCTGCTTCCGGCACACACTATGCAAAACCGGAAAAAGAACTGACGCTTACAGACCTTGTGGAATACAAAAACCTGATCCCAGGCAAAGAGTACAAGCTGACAGGAACACTCATGGATGCGGAAACCGAAAAACCTTTCGATGTGGATGGCAAAGCTGTGACTGCAGAAACAAGTTTCACTCCGGAAGAAGCTAACGGCAGCGTAGAGCTTTCCTTTACCTTTGATGCCTCTGCACTTTCCGGAAAAACGCTCGTGGCATTTGAAACAATGACTTTTGAAGATCACGAAGTAGCGGTACATGCGGACATCAAAGATGCCAACCAGACCATCTACTTCCCGGAAATCAAAACCACAGCCAAAGACGGCAGTGACGGGGATCAGGATGTCTCTGCTTCCAAGGAAGCGACTATCGTAGATACGGTCACTTATCATGGTCTGATGCCTGGATCTGAGTACAAAGTCATCGGAACCCTGATGAATAAGGAAACCGGAGAGGCTTTGTTAAAAGACGGAAAACCAGTTACCGCTCAGGCAGAATTTAAAGCAGAAAAAGCTGGCGGCTCTGTGGAAGTTACCTTTACCTTCGACGCTTCTGCTCTTGCCGGACAGGATGTGGTTGTCTTTGAAAAGCTCTACTATACAGACGGAAAAACCGAGCATGAGATTGCTTCCCATGAGGATCTGAAGGATGAAGGTCAGACCGTACACATGACGGAGCTTTCGAAAGAACCGGAGACGCCTCCGGTAGCTCCGCCTGTAAAGACCGGCGATGAGACGCCGCTTCTCCTGTATGCCGGAATCGCCATAGCTGCACTTGCAGGTGCAAGTGTCCTGGGCATCGTTTACTTCAAACGCAAAAAGAAACATCAGTAACTCATAACGAAGACTCCTGCAGGCAGCTCCCACATGGAACTGCCTGCTTCTTTAGTAGGTGATGAATATGAAACACCCCCACTGCAAGACAGATGCCAAGCACATCCGTCATTTTCTGAACCTCTGTGAAGGGAACTGGCACTCCTGTATCTACGTCTGGTGCCGCACTTGTAACGCACAGGAAAGCTGTGAGAACTCTGGCTTTTTATTCCATCCGGATGAAACGGGAAGCCCCTGCATCCTCCCTCTTTCAGATGCAGCGCTTTTGTTTCCCCGGATACCGGAGCCAACCGAATGTACCGGAAGCATGAGCATTGCTGCTTTTACAGAGCTTTATCTGCCCTATCTGGCCGCTCAGAAGCTGCCTTTAAAGCCATGTCCCATTCCGGCACTGCTCCGGCTTCAGGAGAACCAGCAATATGACTGGTAACAAAAAGTTGCACTTTCAGGCTCTTATACGTACAGGATATGTAAAGAAAGGAGGCACTGCCTATGTTAAACGTAATTTCAATCATCCAATGTATCGATCAGGTCTTTACGAACCTGATATTTATTCCCATGATTTTTGTCCTGTATGTGAAATTCCGTCCGAAAAAGCCATGGACCAGAAGGCGCAGGAACACTTACCTGCTCTGTCTGGTACTGATCAGCTTATTCCTGCTACGGATTTTCTGTGAGAAGTTCATCTTTACACCGGTTAATTATCCACGTTTCACAGACAGCGGCTTATTCCCGCTCATCCGAGCAATTTTCTATCCCGGCATCTGAAAAATGGGGATTCGTGCCATTTAGTCCGAATCTGGGATCAGTATCCGCTTGCGTCCTATGGGAATTCATCACCTGCTTACTTACAATATAAGTATACAGTACGTACTGGTTATTCACGTACACGTTACGTATCGTGTATGTACAAGCGAGGTGAAAACAGATGAAGAAACCAAAAATCATCCGCTGCCCTTACTGCGGCGGAACAGCAATATTAAGAGATGCATCCTTTGTATATGGAACGCATTCTCATGGCGGACAGGTTTATGTCTGCTCCCACTATCCATCCTGCAATTCCTATGTCGGGGTACATCCGGGAACCAAGATACCAAAAGGAACGCTCGCCAACCGGGAGCTTCGTCAAAAGCGGATTCAGGCACATCGAATTTTCGATCAGATCTGGCAACAGGGCATCCTTTCCAAACCGGAAGCATATCGCTGGGTGGCAGATAAGTTCTGTCTGACAGATAAGCAGGCTCACATCGGACAGTTCAGCAACTATATGTGCGACCAGCTCATTCGGGAATCCGCAGATGTTTTAAAGAACAACCATATTCCTTCCGCCTCCGGGCAGCCAGCTGAAAGGCGGTGATTGATGATGACCTTACCACTAAATAAAAAGCAAAAACAACTGGTGGAAAAATCCATGGATCTGGTTCCGATCATGATTCGTTCCATGACCCGCACCGCTGCCTATGTAACTGAGGAAGAACAACAGGAATTATGTCAGATTGGATATCTGGCTTTGTGCCGGTCGCTGTCGGATTTGAGGAAGGAAGATCATTCCAGCCTTATGCCAAAACTATCATCCGTCATGCCATCTTTGACTACTGGCGGAAAATTGCCCGTGACCGCTCCATGCTCTGTTCTCTGGACGAAGCATCATCTGAAGATGAACATCTCCATTATCGTGATTTGTTTTCCTACGAGGATACACAAACAACTCACCCGGAAAAGGACACAAACCAGACCTTGCTTCTTGAGCATTTAACCAGCTTGGCACCGGACAGTCCTCAACTATTCAGAAGGGAATTGTAGCCCTCTATCTGCAACAGCAGGGATATACCAGCTTTGACTTGGCAAAACACTACCAAGTACCAGCCAATCGTGTACGGGCATGGCAGAGCAAAGCACGGAAACTATTACAGCAGGATGATGCACTCTATGCACTTCTGACTTAACCTTGAAGGAGGGAACTTTTATGCTGACACTTTATACTGCTGTCGGAACCTTAAAATTTCAAAAAACGACAGGCGGAAAATCCATTCCTCTTGTAATCAACGATGGACAAGAATATGGACTATCGGATGACGAGCTGCTGCTCTGGAGCTGTCTTGCCTTCCAGATTCTGACGCTCCATGAACTCCAGGATGCCTATACCCTGCGCCAGATACAGAAAGAAGGTCCGAAAGGCTTATCCTTCCAACACTATCTGAACCGACTTTCCTTACGCGGTCTGGTTGTAAGCGGAATTGGACTGACAGGGGTGGATGCCTTATATCGCCTTCTCGCAGTCTGACCATTATTCCCTTGAAGGATACCTTTCCCATCCGGCTCTTTGGCTGCGTTCAGCTTTATCTGGAAGGAACTATTGGTGCAAAAGAGTTTGGCAGATATTTAAAGAAGAAACCCTCTTCACCGATGGAAGATACCATTCTGAAGCTGGCTGATAAGGTATCCCTCACGACCGCTGAGCTTGTCACAAGTATGGAGCAGGAAAAAGTAATCCACAACGAATCGGATATTATGGATGAGTTATACACAGAACCGGAGACAACTTACCAAACACTTGTGGATGATGTCCAGATTCACCATACCCAGTATCCAGTGCTGCAGGCTATTGCTAATTTGTACCTGAATAAACAAATCACATTTCATACATGTTAAAGGAAGGAACCTTATGCCAAAACCATTTTTCACAAAGCTGGTTGCCATCAGTGCAATCGGCTTTTTCTGTGTACTTTTTGGGTGCATCTTCGGGATCGCCACCCATGACCGGCTCTTTATCCTCATGAGCCTCCTCATCGGAATCTGCAGCATCTTGCGTGCACTCAGTTTCTACCACCTGATCCATACACATGCTTATCTGTCACTGGACGTAAGCTGCACGAAACGGGAACAGACACTCTTCGGGAAAAACCAGCAATATTGGTTTGCCAGTGATAACGGAAAGGAATACGCCTTCTCACTGGAAAAGAATATCAAACTCCTAGAGGGACATCGGTATCGGCTGTACTTCCGGAAACCACAGCAGGGAACAGGGCAATCGATGCCATGTGCCGGAGATATTCTCGGATATGAAGAACTCACCGATCAACTGCCGGAACTTCCGGATACATCCGTTTAGATAGAAAATGAGCCGCCCGTACTGCATCACCCCTACAGTTCTGGCGGCTCATTTTATTATAAATAACCTCTCTTATTTCTATCAAACAATAGTGTTTGTATCCGCTTCAATGCCATGAGCATTTGCTCCGGGAATGTCTTAGTTAAACTTGAAAGAATTAGATTTTCATTCTCATTACACAAATATTATTAGATAACCAATTCAGAAATATCAATGCTCGTTTTATAGTTTTGTTTTACTCCGCCAGGAGAAGTAATAAAAATCGTAGCATATTCCCCATTTTCATAAAGGGTAATTTCTTTTATATCTTTTTCTTCATCTTGGTTCGTAGTATCGCAATAAAATTTTATGGTATATTTAGGGTTCATACCTATGCTTTTTTCTGTCTCTTTCCATGATTTTATATTTAAAGCAGAAATAACCTTGTCTATATTATGCTTATCATCATACTTTACCAGCAATTCCTTATTTGCGGCATCATATATCTCTATAACTTTTACACCTTTTACATAATTGTCCATTCTCTGCCTTTTTCCGCCCCGCCAGATACCTGTGCCGGTATTTCAGCTCTGCATACTCTGTGATCCGTTTCATGTAGACTGCATCATAAGCTCCGCCTACAGCACCAACCACCGGAATTCCCTGTAAGAACTTCATATACAGAAGCTCTTTTGACAAAGCTCCCGCCGTTTGTTCGATCTGCTCCTTATCCTGATACTCTTCCGGCAGTATTCCGTTTCTGATAAATTCATTTACTTTCCCGTCAATCTCACAAAGTGTATCCCCATAGGATACTGCTCCCCGGATCAATAATAAGATAAAATATTTTTCTTCCCTGCTTTCATAGCTGTATCCATACTGCAGAGCAGTCTCATAAATATTCTTTAAAATCATCCCTGTAAATACCGGAATATCCGGCAGACCGATTCCCAATACGCCCATCCCGATTCCAGACACACCGGATAGCAGTAAATTCTTTGTTCCCGTATCTCTTGCCTTTTTAGAAAAAGAGCGGAGGGATTTGGAATTCTGCTTTACATCCGCCATATACTGCCGCACCTGATAATCCTGCTCCAGTTTTGTCCGCTGATACGTCTTTTCAATAACCCCGGTTCCTTTCTCGAAAATCAGAGCAAATGCCTTCGCAAAAGCGGTATCCAATGTTTTCTGAAGTTTCGGCGGTATCTTTTCCTCCAGTTTCTGATTCAGAATGCTCTCCCTTTTCTCTGAACGCTTCTGAAGGAATCTCTGCTCCTGTACTTCCAGCTTTTCCCACTCCTTCTGAAGCGGTGTCCTTTTATCAAATAATCGCATCTTAATACACCTCCGCACCAAACGGCATCAATGCCAGTTTCGCCAGTTTAAACTGCTGTAAACCAAACGGGATTCCGATAATCGTCACACATAAAGCTGTACCCAACGCCAGATGCTCCAGTGCAAGAGGCAGACCGGATACAATCAGCCAGATGATATTCAAAAGGAACGAACCAGCTCCGCCACCATACTGCACCTCTTTTCCAAAGGGGAAAAAACTAAGCGCCGCAAATTTAAAACACTGCATCCCCACCGGAATCCCCACAACGGTAATACACCAGAGACAACCTGCCAGACACCAGCTCAGCCCACTGACTGCGCCGCCAAACACAAACCACAACACATTTCCCAGGCATCCCATATGCTACACCTCCCCATTCATCCGATTTTTCACATCAGCAAGTATCTTTTCTATCCGGTTGATGGCATCATCCACCTGTTCTCTTGCATCTGCAATCTTGCTCTGCACCATATAATCTGCCACCAGCCCGTCCAGAAAGAAATCCGCAAAGGAAAGGAAGCTGCCGATTTCCATGCGCAGATCCAAGGAAACCTGCACATCTCTTAATTCTCTCTGAAAACGCTGAATATCGCTTTTCGCCTGTTCCATCAACGCAGCTGCGTCATTCATTTTAGAATGCTTCACAAAGTCACTGATAAAGCCTCCTCCAAGCATATCAAAAATGCCCCAGTTTCTCGCACTTCCCAACTTATCCCTTGCTGCGTAAAGGCTCTGAAGCGCCCGCTCCCCTGCCTGTACTGCTTCCTGCATTTCCCGTTTCATCATTTCGTTACTCATCGTTTATCCTCTCTTTCTTTTTAGCAGACTATTGCGGCAGATTTTCTATATTTCATAATAAAAAAAGACTCCTATCATGACCTCTGCCACAATAAAAGTCTTGCTATCTCATTTGCTACGGGTATCTCTCGATACCGGTTGTCGGTTACAAAACCACCTCTTTCAAGGCGTTCAGCTACTCCCTTTTTTGCTTGAGATGAATATAACATATTGGAAATAATTTGTCAAATCATGCATTTTTCTTTTCCAACCGTTCCGCTTCTCTGGCAAATACATGCGAGATATCAAACAGTTCCGGTACATCTGATATGGTACACACATTCACACAATAATTGAGCCATGGAAATTCTTTTGTCATCTGATAAATAACTGCCATGGCTTTTGCTTCTGACATTGCTTCCACCGAATGATATCCCGATCCCTGAATATGCTCAAATCCGTTTGCTTCAAAAAAGTCCCTTACATCCGCATATGCATTATGCCAGTCACCTTTCGGATAATATTCCTTTAGTGCTTGTGTATTCAGGTCAAAATTGATGCCTTTCCTCTGTAAGCTGTCCATCTGTTAGTTCCTTATAAAGTCTGTAATCAGGTTCTCCTTTTCTGTTCCGTTATACCAGAAACACTCTAACAAATTCTCTGCAATTCCTACGGAGTTTTTCAACTGAAAGATTGCTGCCCAGAATCTTCCATAGTCCTGCTTGCGTCCCCGGTCAAGATAAATCCTGCTTCCAAGGGCTTTGACTGCACAGCTTAAATCCTCCTGCTCAAAAATCTGATCTGCCTGTTCACACATCTGATTTACCGTTTCCGGAGCGAGCTTGCTTGTATCAAATTTAAGTTCTACTTTATACATTATACTCATCCTTTCATACAACAAATGACTGAGTGACTCTTCTCTTTCTACTGTAATTCTACCATGAAACCTATATAAAGTCATTCCCCATTTTCACTTGCTTTAATATAAATTTTTCCTTTTATTTTGGAAACACAATCTCCACACAGAACTCATTCCCTTCTATCCGGGCGCTGATTTTCCCATCCATACGAAGTACCAGCTCTTTCGCAATTGATAAGCCGAGACCGCTGGAAGTCTTACTGCGTGCTTCATCCGCTTTATAAAACCGTTCAAACACCTGATCTACATTTATTTTTTCCACATGACATACTTGATTTTTTATCTGTATCCGGATGTTGTTTTCAACTTCTTCCAGTGAAATACTGATTTTCTTCTCCCCGTGATCCAGTCCGTTTTTTATGATATTCTGAAAAATTCTCTGGATTCCCTGTTCATTTCCGTTCATAAACAGCAGTTTATCTGTAATCTGTATCTCCGGTTCAATTCCTCTGCCCGTCCATTCATCGTAGTAGGAAAATATGGTATCTTTCAAAATCTTGTTGATACAGCAGGATGACATTTCCAGATGAAAAGAATCATTTTTAAGTTTTGTAAAAGTAAATAATTCTTCCAGCATTTCTTTCAGGCTGCCGATTCTCTCCTGTATGATCTTCATATACCGTCTCTGCTCTTCCTGGTCTTCACAGGTTTCCATTAACTGAAAATATCCGTCAAGGGATGTCAAAGGAGTACGGATATCATGTGAGAGATTTGTATATGTATCCGAAATCATCTCCTCTTTCTTCAAGTATTCCTTCTTTTCCCTTCGCTTCAGTTCCAGCCATTCGTTTAAAACATCTGCCAACTCACCAATGCCTCCAAAATCCATTTCTCTGGTAATCAGCATGTTGCTGTCGTGCTTCATCAGAAACGACAACTGGCGGCAGATGTCTTTCACCTGCCGCTGGTATTTCCAAAATAACATTCCTTGTACCAGTATCACTGCTATCAATAGCACGAACCCTAGTTTTATCATTTAGATATCTCTCTTTCTGAATACCCATGCTGTCAGTAATGTAACCACGATTCCGAACGCCGCCGCAATCACAACTGCCGTCAGGCATTCCTTATTGGTCGGTGACATGGATAAAAGTGCAATCTTTCCTGTCACTGTATATTTCAAAATCTGAAAATTCTCCACACCTGCCTTCTGGATCAAATGATTGATCACTCCGTATAAGACAATCATGGTATTCATGCACAGGCAGATAACAATCGTCATGCTGAACACGTTGCTGTTCAAAACCACCGCAATCGCCATACTGATTAGTACCAGTGCATAATGAAGCAAAATCTGAATACCAAAGTATCTCAGCAACTCGCTTCCATTCCCCCACTCCAGATATCCGAAGTACATCTGCTGTGCAATAATCTGAATGATGAAATAAAGCAGCATGGTAACAGTCGTATACACAAACAACACGGAAGCTTTGGAAAAAATCAGGTTTCTCCGGCTCCTTACCTGCCCGCCGATATTTTTAATATAACCGCTTCCTATATCTGCACTGGAAAACAGCACTGTAAAAATCACCAGAAACAACGCCACAAACTTCGCCTGCAGGTTTGCATATACCTGATCAAAGACCGTTACTTTTTCTCCCGGCTGTGTCGGCAGGAATACGGACATTCCCATATTGATGGTTTCTGGTTTCACTGTTTCTGCAATGTTTTCTGTCTGCTGTTGTTCCGCTTCCTTGTTCATCGTATCAATATCCAGTTTCGACATGGATGTGGAGAAGAATATAGCTGCCGCCATCACAATCCATACCACATACATACTTTTTGTCCGGACCATCCGGTACAGATCCATTTTTATCATATTAAGCATTTTGATTCCCTCCTGTCAGATTCAAGAAATAGGTTTCCAGTTCTTCACTGGTAATGGAAATTCCATTGACCAAAATTCCTGCTTTTGCCAGTTCCATATTGACATTGGCGCTTTCATTCAATCGTTCAAATATATGGATATGGCTCTTATCTGTAACCTGATAGTTGGTAAATCCCATTCTGTCCAGAATCGGGACTGCCTGCTCCGGATGGATTAACTCTATTTCAATCCGTTCACTGCAGCGTTTCATCAGTTCTTCGCTTGTCAGCTCCTGCAGAAGACTTCCATTATGGATAATTCCATAATCCGTTGCAATCTTAGATAATTCCTCTAAAATATGACTGGATATCAAAATCGTCATATTCCGTTCATCTCGCAGTCTCTGTATGGTATCACGCACCTCTGCAATTCCCTGGGGATCAAGCCCATTGATCGGTTCATCAAGGACCAGGAGATCCGGCTCCCCGACCAGTGCCAGCCCGATTCCGAGACGCTGCTTCATTCCAAGGGAAAAATGTTTCGTTTTTTTCTTTCCGACACCTTCCAGTCCGACCGTCTCTAAGATATCTTCGATGTATCCCTTTTTCCGAATACCAAACAATTCACATTTTATTTTCAGGTTTGTATATGCATTCATGTTGCCATACAGCCCCGGTGCTTCAATCAGACACCCCACACGAGAACGAATCCTCTCCAGTTCTTTTCCTTTACACCCGAACATCTCAATCTCTCCGGCTGTCGGTCTTGCAAGTCCACTGATCATCTTCAGGCAAGTCGTCTTTCCCGCACCGTTCCGTCCGATAAATCCATAGATAGCACCCTTTTTTATGTGAAGGTTTACTTTATCCACTGCCTTATGATGACCATACTGCTTCGTCAATCCATTTGTACTTAATAACAATTCACTCAATGCTTTCATCTCCTTTTCTTATCTGCTGTTATCATATCGGATAAATCCTAATCAAACGCAAATAAATAGTAAAAAAAGAGTAAAGATTAAGAATGCAGACGGTAGCCGATTCCCCATACGGTATCAATATATTCCTCCTGCGTTACTGCTTTTATCTTTTTCCGGATATTGCTGATATGTACATCCAGTGTCTTTGTCTCTCCCATATAGTGTTCATCCCACGCATATTCAAAAATCTCTTCTTTGCTGAAGACCTGTTTCGGATGCTCCAGTAAAAGCTCCAGAATTGCAAATTCCTGCTTTGTAATTTTGGGAAGCAGCACTCCGGCAATCCGGACTTCAAAGCGCTCACGGTCCAGTTCCAGGTTTTTATATGACACGCTTTTATGTTCCGGCTCCTGCTGCATATGGCGGAGCTGAACCTGAATCCGGGCAAGCACCTCCTGTATCTCAAACGGTTTTGTAATGTAATCATCTGCCCCACTGGTAAGAAGCCCGATTTTTTCATCCAATCCGTCTTTGGCTGTCAGGACAATAACCGGCGTATTGCCCTGTTTCCGAATCTGGGCAAGCACCTCTTCTCCTGAAATTCCCGGAAGCATCAGATCCAATAGAATCAAAGAAAAGCCCGCCTTATCCATCTGGAACAGCATCCTCGCTTCCGTCCCGGAAAAAGCCTGTACCGTCTCATACCCTGCTTTCTGTAATGCCGTATATAAAAGATTATTGATATCCGTATCGTCTTCTACAATCAGAATTCTGTTTTTCTGCTCCATTTTTCTCATCCTTCCATTTTCCGATTTAAACAATATTATATTGCACTTTTATAACTATGTCCAAAATTCTTTTGATATTATCCTTCCACCTCGTCTACATATGCTATATATAGTTCTAATTCTTTTGACATATGCTATATCTTGTGTTAATATAATCTTGTATTTAAGTTTTTGTGCTGTCCCGTCATGGGAGTCTGGACCATTCATCCAGAAGCATATGCAGTTTAAGTTTGGAAAATCGTGTCATTATACTGCCGTTTTATACGGTGCTATAATGGCACTTTTTTTATTTTAATCTATTTTAACGCCCAAAGAGGCAGAAAGGAGAATTTTTATGTCAGCAATTTTAACAATTTTAGGGAGGGCCACAAGAGATCCTGAGATGCAGCAAGGAAAAAATTCCGGTACGGAATATGTTTCTCTGGACATTGCAGTTTCACAGCGAGGCCAGGATGGAAAGGAAGAAACCATTTACTATCAGTGCTATTTTAACAAGTTCCTTGCAGAACGCTTAGCAAAAGCAGGCGTAAAGAAAGGAACCGGGCTGATGATCTATGGTGATCTGGAGCTTCATCCGTTCATTTATCAGAAAGGAAAGAATGCGGGGCAGGCAAATGCCGGTCCGAGGATCAATGTCAAGGACTGGCACTTTGTACCATCCAACCGTTCTGACAGCAATACCGGACATCCGGGTGCAAACCAGAACAGCCAGCCGAATGGTGGTGCGGCAACGCCCGGTGCAGCCGGCAATGGCAGCTACCCAATGCAGGGAAATCCCAATGGCAGCTACCAGAATCAGGCAATGCCTGGCGGCTATCCACAGCAGGGAATGGCTCCTGCTAACGGTGCCTACACGCCTCCTGCAAATGGCGGACAGTATCAGCTCCGCCAAACGGAACCGGTCAGCCACAGAGCAGCTACCCGCCGCAGGGCAGTTATACCGGAATGCCAAATTACGGAGGTATGCCGGGCAGTCAGCCAACTGACGGCTTTCAAAATGTGCCGGAACAGATGGCATCCCAGTTGCCCTATTAACTCTCAAGGAACCCTATGTTGAGGAATTGCATTTATCATCTTTGTGATGATGCAGTTCCTCTTTTTCATGTCCGGAAGCGGCGATTTCCCATCCAGCTTCCGGGCTTGTCTAAGAATCATGAATCAGAAAGGAATCAGCTCATGAAAAATCAAATCGAAAAAATTCTTACAGTTTGTCGTGCTTGTACTGTTTCTTGCAGCACTTTTCGTACCACAGGATGCCAACCGGCTTCTGATTGCAGGCATTGCCCTGATCGGTATCGGAGTCACGCTGTTCAGTTATCTTCTCCCGCTTTTCACGGAACGCCTGAAAAACAGGGAGCATAAGCTACGAAAACGCCCAGAAAGAACTCGTCATCTGGAAGGAACACCTGATCTGGAAACCATTCTCTGGAGACAGATCAAATTCCAGATTACCGGAAAGCTCAAGGAAGCCTTCCCGGATGCCACATGGGATTTTGTGAAAGAACCACCGCTCTCCCAGATACTGGATGGGGAACCATTACGGATTCGCACACGGAATACCGGAAGTTATAATTTTGCGGAAATTCTCATGGATGCCCGTGGCAGTCTGACGCTTCAGATGATGACCATTGAATCCTTACATAAAAAGGAACCGTCAGAAGGAAATCCGGATTCCAGACCAGCCGTTAATCCCAAATCATGGTATTCCCTGATTGGGAAACCGCTACTGATGGAATTGGTCGGTGACTTACAGGCAAGGGGCTATGAAAAGCTGTTTATCAACGAGCAGGGAGATGTCTATATTCTGAACGGCACTGAACCGGAAGTCCGGGGAAAGCTGGAACATTTCCCGCCCAAAGATTACTGGGGCGAATTGACGGAGATTTTTACTGAAGATGAATTGACCACAGAAGAGACCGAGCAGGCACTGGAACTGTCCTGGATCTCATAAGAAGGAGGAACGAATCATGGCAAATAACATCGTAGCAACCTGGGGGTTCAAACGCAAACTCCCGGAACCATTTGAGGATTATACGGACCATGCAATCTTTGATGACATTGCATCCAAATACTGTACTCAGCCACGGAAAAAATCCACGCTTCATGCAGCTACCCTGCGGGCAGTCCTTGCTTATCTGGAGCTGGAAAACCCGGTTGGCAGTACCCCGCCGGAAAAGCTTGGGGCGGTCGGTACCCAATCCAACAATTTTGTTGTGGCGGAATATCCGAGCAAAACCGGTGATCTTCAGGTGGTTGTCTACAACCAGCTAAACGGAAAGTTTTACGGAGCTGCTATACTCCTCCGCCGGATGTGGAAAGCACACCGGAAAAATACGAATTTAAAGACTCCAAACAGTCCGGTGCGGCTCTGCTGTTCGCACTGATGCCGGTTTTTCTGGCAGATGAAGAGTGTAATGAAAAGTATCAGGAATTAAAAGCGCACCGGGACAACGGTTATCCCGATCTGGACGCCGCTGCGGAAACAGCAGCCGTTCTCTGCGACAACATTTACCGGAGAACCCGCTATGCATCAGTCTCCCGACCGGTGGTGTTAAGATTGACCTTCCGGCAAACGGCGTATTGTCGCTGATCAAACCGTTAAATATCCAGAAGGGGGTCTATGCACCAACCGAAGTGCTCCATGGAGACTTTCAGGTGTTACGTCCAGGAAGTGGATTTAAGAAAGCACAGGCAGCCATTTCCAGAGATGATTTTGTTGGGAAATTTATCCTGACCGCATCCCGAAGGCTGTCTCCGGAAGAGGAGGTATCTGTTCCGACATTGGCAGAGTGTACATCATCCCTCCGGAAATCAAACGGATCTGCGAACACGCAAAACTGACAACGGATACCACACAGCCGATGCGGAATTTTCTTTTACGGGGACCGGCAGGTACCGGAAAGACCGAAGGAGCCAAAGCCATTGCTTCCGCACTTCACCTTCCTTACCGCTGCATTACCTGTTCCGCAAATACAGAGGTATTCGACCTTTTAGGTCAGATTCTTCCGGATGTGGACGGAAAACGCACCCGGCTTCAGCGGCAGTACCCGTCTTTTCAGGAAATCCAGTTAGATCCCTCCGGTGCCTATCAGAAGCTGACCGGAAACTATGATGAAGAAATTTCTGCCGAGGACACCTACCAGAAGCTGATCGATACGATTTTTGATGAAATGCACAGCTATTATAAGGAACACACCTCCGGACAGAACTTCCAGTATGTGGATACGCCTCTAGTCGAAGCCATCCGCTATGGGTATATTCTTGAGATACAGGAGCCTACGGTCATTGCTAATCCCGGTGTACTGGTTGGACTTAACTCCCTTTTAGACCGCTGTAACAGCGTATATCTTCCAAACGGAGAAACCATCCACGTCATCCGGATACGACCATCGTAATCACCACAAACAATGACTATGCAGGCTGTAAACAGATGAACCAGTCTGTCATTTCCCGAATGAACCTTGTGATTGATCTGGATGAACCGGATGAGGATACACAGGTAGAACGTGCCATGGCTGTTACCGGATGCAAGGATGCAAAAACGGTACGTCTGATGACACGCATTGTCAAATCCATGGCTGTCTACTGCCGGGAAAATCTCATTACAGATGGCTGCTGTGGCATGAGGGAGCTGATTTCCTGGGTGCAGTCCTACATGGTCTGCGGGGATATCCGGGAAGCGGCCCGTTACACGGTGCTTGCCTCTGCCTCTGCCGATGCTGAGAACCGTACGGAAGTGGAAGAAAGCTGTCTGGATACTGTGCTTGCTGCGTAGGACACGCCTATGAGAAAAGCAGCACTCACAGAAGCCAGATCCGAAAGCATCTGGCAGATAATCTGTCTTATCTCCGGCAAGCCAAAACACCGAAGTTATCACAAAAGGCAGTTGCCAGAATCTTAAATCTTCCCCCGAAAACCATTATGAATTATGAAAATGCAAACTCCTCCCCGATGGCTTATGCCGTCCTTCGCCTTGCTGTGTATTACGGCTGCACGATGGAGGAACTGCTGACAAAAAATCTAAGAAAAGAAAGGAAGAATATCACGTGAATCACAGCCAAAGAAATTTAAAGAAACTAATCCGGGCAAAAGAGGATTCCATTGCGGATGAGGAGTTATTCCTCTCCGCTGCCTATCAGAAGTACCAGACCTCCCTTGCCAGAGCCGTTACCGGACGTTACCGGTATGGACTGCAGGTACTGCTGGACTGGGACATTTCCGAACAGGCAGGCGTTGCATATACCGACAATTATAAGGTACATCTCAACGCAGCGAACCCGATCACCCAGTCTTTCCCCACCCGTTTCTTACGTTCCCAGAGCCTGACAGGGCTCACCGGGCATGAAGTGGGGCACTTACTCTATTCTGATTTCACAGCCCACGCTGTTCATCTGAGGAGTCTGGAAAACGGTTCCTTCTATCCGAAGGAGCCGGAGCTATCCCTTCCAGCTTATCAGACAGCACTGGAGGAGATCAAAGAAGTGTTAGAAGAAAAGGACAAAGCCGGATGCCTGACACTGGCACGATGCGCCGCAACTTTTCAAAACATTCTGGAAGACATCCATATTGAAGACCGTATGTGTGAGGAATTCCACGGCACCTTCCGACAGGGGATTGAACTCAATAACCTGCGTATGTCCGAACAGATTCCTTCCATACAGGAACAAATTGACAAAGAATACCAGCCATTTTCCATCATTGCCAACCTGATCCTTTCCTATTGCCGGACCGGAAACATCAACAATCCCACCGGCTATCAGGGGGATTATCTGGATACCATTTCCGATTGTACCGATCTTCTGGATACGGCAATGGAATCGGAAAAAGGCACTGACCGGATGCTGGTTTCCAATGCGCTCTTAGCCCTGACCTGGAACTATATCCAGCCGCTCATCGAAAAAACACGGAGGAATTGGAAATGCATGGCGAGGATTCCGCTGCCGATGCTCTGGAAGATCTTCTAGGGGATGAAGTCAGCAGCGGCGCTCCTCTTCCGACCGGAAAAAGCGGTGCCATTCCAAAGAATATCAAACCAGCTTCCCCAAAAGGAAGCGGGAATGATGAGGGCAATGCTCCTTCCGGTCCACGTACCAAAGAGGATGCTATAGAGGAAGCCAAACAGGTGCTTTCGGAAGAAGGCGGGCGCATCGCTCTTACAAAGACCAATACCATTCTGGATGAAAACAACCCCGGCGTCACTTATGTCAGTCAGTATCAGGGCAGCGGCTATGAGCATGCTGCAGAGGATCTGTTCCGGATCTTGAACGATGTGGCTGCAGAAAAGGTGCAGGAAGACTGTCAGACGGAACTGACCGAGGAACTGCAGAAAACAGCCAATGATATTCATTACGGCAATGCCCATGCAGGCATCCATGTTACCATCCATCGCCTGACCAGTGTTTCCGATTACCTGAAGAATGAATACCAGACAGTTGCTCCCCCGCTCCTGCGGCTTCCAAAAAGCTGCAAAGCACCATCCTGCCGCTTTTGAAAGAAGAACAGCAAGGCGGAAAGCAGAAGAATCTCCTGTTTGGAAAACGTCTGGACTCCCATGCTCTCTATAAGACAGACGGAACCATCTTTACCAGAACCAGACTTCCAGGAGAGGAAAAACGTCTGGCTGTTGCCTCCTGATTGACGAGAGTGGTTCGATGGGTTGGGGTGACCGGATGACACATGCAAGAAAGACTGCCATTGTCCTTTATGATTTCTGTAAAAGCCTCGGTATCCCTATCACCATTTACGGGCATTCCACGGATGCAGGCGGCGTTGCTCTTTACTCCTATGCAGAATTTGATTCTGTGGACAATGAGGACTGTTACCGGCTGATGGATATGTGCGACCGCAACGGGAACCGGGACGGCGCAGCTCTCCGCTTCGTAGCAGAGCATTTGTGCACACGCCCGGAGCTTCAGAAGCTGCTGATCCTGATTTCTGACGGTCAGCCAGCCGATTACGGCTACAGCGGAACGGAAGCAGAGGCAGATCTGCGGGGCATCAAGAAAGAATACGAAAAACGGGATGTCATCCTGTTTGCGGCTGCCATTGGTGACGATAAGGAAAATATCCGCAGGATTTACAAGGACGGATTCCTGGATATCACGAAACTGGAAGAGCTTCCAAAGAATATGGCACAGCTTGTCAAACAGCATCTCAAATAAAGGAAGGTGAATACTCATGAATGAAACTTATCAAAACCGGATTACCGACCAGATCTGCAAGATCCAGAATGACCGGGCACTCATTGCCTTTTATGACCGGCTCCGCTACGCACCACTCGGCAACTATGCACAGCTACATGCCAAAGGGGAATATCAGGAAAACGGGCATAAAGTACATTCTTTAATCTGCATCACCATTCAGGATTATTCCAACGGTACCGGAGACCGGAATATCATCACCCGTTTCAACCTGGCACCGGAACAGATCCAGTTCCTCTTAACCCGGATCACTTCCGGTTTTCAGGAATTTGAATGGAGCCAGAGCAAGATCTACGGCAATCCCGATCAGAACGGTTATTCCACAGCCCAGATGTTTTATATCTCCAGACATCCCTATGATTCCAAAGGGCAGCCTATGAAAAGCCCATGGAAAATCCAGATTGTAAATGGGAAAGGCATCAAAGCACAGAATAAGAACGGTGGTTCCTACATGCAGCCACGCAGCTTCCAGTCCGAAAAGACGACAGCCATCCAGCTTACCGACATGGATCTGTTCACGCTTCTGAAGCGGACGGATTCCTATATTTCCAACTGGGAAACGGTGATTGCTGCATCACTGATCAATAACGGAAAACGGATGCTGGCAGACCAGCAGAACAGTCAAATGCAACAGACAGCACAGGCTCCGCCTTACGCTGCCTAAATTTTCAGAAGAGAAGCGGTACTTTACTGCTTCTCCTCTTTTTAAGAAAGGAGACTTTAGTTATGAATATTGCACTCATCCGGACCATGGACTCTCAGGGGCGTATCGTCATCCCTGCAGAAATCCGGAAACAAATGAAGCTCTCAGACGGAGATGCACTGGAACTGGAAAATGTGGGAATGGAGCTGCTTTTACGCAAATGCCCTACCCACTTAAACGGAAAAGAGGAAATGGCTTCCTATCTTTCCGTCCTCTACAGTGTCATCCACTGTGGTATCGCAATTTGCAGTGAGGCTCACATACTCGTATCTGCGGGCATCTATCTTCCGGAAGGCACTCCCGTTACAGAAGAACTCGCCGAATTGGTTGCGGACGGCCAGGAACTGATCTCTGCTGAGAACTGCCCTGTCTACCCGGTATCCAACACCCGTCAACCGGTTTGTGCTTTTTTCCCGATTTTAAGGAAGACAGAGAGCCGCTGGCACTTCTTCTCTGTTCCAGAACCGGACAGCATTTATCCGAGATGGAATTGGGATGCGCTAAACTGGTCGCTGCCGTAATTGCAAACAAAATTAAGTAAGGAAAGGAGCGTGAAATCAATGAAGAATACAAATATAACCTTACACACCACCCAAAAGAAAGAATATGTCCTCACCGGAATCCTGTCCCTGCCCCTCCATCTGGGAGAACGGGCGTGGATCTATAGTTATAACCAGACCTTTGCTACCAGTCCGGTGCAGAGTATTCTGGAAGTATCCGAAAACGGTGTGGTATTTGAGACCTGCAACAGTATTTACCGTCTCAGCTACACCCGTGTTCCGATGGAGCTGGAGGCGATGTGTGCTTGACAAGAATGGAAGAACTGGAGAGCTGCCTTTCGGGGCTCCTCTCCACCTTAAAGAAGAACCGGGAACATGTGCCTCTGGAAGTGCTGAAGACACAGTATAAGCAGCCGTATGAAGAACTGGTCAGAAACATCAACCTGACCGCTTCTGCCTATGCAAAATCTGTGCTGCTCCACCGGCTGGTCCTGAATCCGGATGCAGATGTGGAGGAACAATGTACCGTCATCAACCAGATGATACAAACTTCCGGGATGCTGAAGAAAATCAGCTCCTGCATGTCCAAAACCTATGATGTAGGACAGATATATCCTCTGATACTGGAACTACGCCATATGTCGAACAGGCACTCTGGCCCTATGTGAATCAGGCAACTTGTCTGGTCGCAGATCTGGATGATATAGAAAAAAGAACCGACAATTTACAATTTTTTGACACATGAAGTTTATGAAAATGATACCTGGATTCACCGAGAAATCGACCTGCGCTGGAAACTACTGGTACATCTTACTCCCGAACAAAGAGAATCCGTACCACCAGCCAATCATAGTATGAATGGAGGAATTTACCATGAAAGAACAACCATCTAATCCTTGCGAGAAAGTCTCATTTATTTTGACCTATGACCAGCTTGAAGCTGCTTATAACATCTACCGGGAACAATTTATTTCCTGCGACTTCATCCGCCGCTCCATGGAACGTCTGGAGGAAAGAATCGGACTCTGCAACCTTCCATATGAAACGCTGCGTGATGATCCAAGCCTTCTTCATGAAGCATACCTGCAGTTTCTCCGACTGGAAGACTGCAATGTGGCTTATAACGACACGCTGGAGCAGGTAATTGATGCAATCGAACAATGGCTTGCCTCTGGCACCTTATCCCCTGTAAACCTTACGGTTTCCAACCAGAATATGGGTGAAACTTTTGGAACGGAGGTGGATGTGTAATGGCAAATATCTGCTGTGATGATGTGATCTTTTATACAGAAGGAAATCCGGAAGGACTATATGACTTGTGGGAGGACCTGGAAACCTACATCATTCTGAACCAGAATCCTGATTTATGCTGGATTGGCAATTTATTTTCCCACAAGAAAATAGATTCCACCGGAATATCTCTTCGTGGAAATGTCAGCTACATGGAATGGAATGATACGTATATTCTACTTTCTTTAGAGACAGCATGGACTCCACTTTATGAAGCATATCAGGCGATAGCCGCTGCATATCATGTTCCCTTTGTGATGCAAAGCATAGAACCTGGAGAACGAATTTATTATAACACGGATGAAGCACACCTATTTTTCCCTGACCGATATTGTGTCCGCTTATATGAAGAAAGCCTATTGACTCCATGTGGCTTAATAATCGGAGAAAAGCTGGAAGACGGTGAACCATTTGAAACGGAAACAGACGTATTAGAACGATTCAGAGATTGCGGATATCCAGCAGCTACACTAAAAGAGTTGGAGCTCATGTTCGATGCGGATGAACTTATTATTTTTGAATTTACAAATCCATATTTGGATCTGGAGCAGAAAAATGCTTGTGCATGAAACTTCTCCCCTCCACACCAAAGACGATTATCATCAGATTTAAAGGAGGAACACCATGACTGATTTGGAACTGGATGTCTGGGATGCATGGCTCAGGGAACGTCAGGAACATCTGGAAGAAACCCTGTCCAATATCTCACCATCGGAAGAACCCTGCAGATATTACCTGCTAACCGGATATATTCAGGGAATGCTAGAAGCTCTTACCATGCTTACGACTGTTGAGGATGGGAAACGCTTCAAGATCAAACTGGAGCAATTTCGCCAGAATCTGCTCCTCTCTGGAGATTACGATGCTACCGGTAACTATAAACAGGCAGTGAAGAAAACTGCTGTTTAAATACTTCGAGCCGCCCAATCGGACGGCTCTTTTTATGCCCGAAAACGGTAGCCTACACCACGTATCGTTTCTATGTAGTGCGGTTCTTCCGGATTTTCTTCTATTTTCTTTCTCAGATTCTTGACTAACCCATAGACACGGTTATCCACTTCTGACTCCACATCCTCATAAATATGCTGGTAAATCTGTTCTTTTGTAAATACCCGATTGGGGGATAAGGCCAGATAAAAAAGCAGGTCATATTCATGTCTGGTAAGTTCCACAACCTTACCATCTTTGATTACGCTCCGCTGAAGCTGGTCTATTTCCAAACCTTGGAATGTCAACTTTTCAGAATTTGTAATCTCCATAACTTCTAACGTACTTTCGCAGGCTAGAACTGATTTAATTTTATTCAGGATTCCCTCTTCGGAATCAGAAATGGTAAGAATCATCACTTTCCCATAACATCACCTGCTTTTCTTAGCATTTAGCTTTCACTCCTCATTAACAATGTTTATCGATTGGTTACATAGATATATGCATCTTCCAAAGTTACGTCACAAGCTATACATCCACTTTCTGACGGCATATTCTCCCCTAACAGTCTTAATCTAATTCCTTCCTCCGTATACTGCTTACTGGAAATATGATATTTTCTTTCTAATTCTCTTGCAAGGCTTTCGTCCTCTGTACAGCATTCCCATACATGCCCTCTTGCCTTATTCAATAATTCCCTCATTGTTCCTGTATAAAGGAATCTACCTTTTTTCATAACCGCAAGCTGATTACAGGTTGCCATCAGATCCTCCACCACATGCGTTGAAAATAATACGGTGCGTTCTTCTGCAAAATCTACCAGTAAATTACGGATACGGATGCGTTCCTCCGGATCGAGCCCTGTTGTTGGTTCATCCACAATTAAAAAATCCGGCTCATGGAGTAATGCCTGCACTAATCCAACTCTTCGCTTCATTCCACCTGAAAGCTGCCGCATTTTCTTTTTCTGATGGTCTGCAAGACTGGTCTTCTCCAGATAGTAATCAATCCTTTTCTTGCTTTCTCTTTTCTCAATTCCAGCCAGATCTCCCATATACTCCAGACATTCTCGAACAGTCAAAGACGGATACAGATCAATTTCCTGTGGCAGATACCCAATCTTTTTCTGTATCTTTTCGTAATTTGCTTCGCAATATAGCGTACCATCTAACAGAACTTTCCACTTGTGGGTGCAAGCACCGTTGTAAGCACCCGCATCAACGTTGTTTTTCCTGCACCATTTTCACCTAACAGACCAAATATCCCATGTGGGATTTCCAGATCCACATGATCTACCGCTGTCACTCCATTTTTAAATGTTACTGTTAAATCGTCTATTCTTATACTCATAATCTTACCCTCTCTTCTTTAATATCTTAGGAACAAATGCAAGCATCATCCCCGCAAATACCACGCACAGCACCTTCCCGCCAAGCCATCTCCACTCTGTCAGCTTACCGAAATCACAAGTTCCGTAGGAAAATGGTCCCCAGTTTTTCAAAAACTGAGTTGCCTTTCCGGAAATAGAGAAAAACCAGAAAAGCAGCACGACACCCATACCAATCCATCTGTTTCGAACCAGATTGCTGACAGTTACGGAAAGCACACTCCAAAACAAAACAGTTCCGGGAATCGCAATACAATAAATTCCAAACAAGGCACCGCCATCTAATTCTTCTGTCAGATTCACCGGTTTCTGCCAATAAAAGAGTCCATATGCCAACAAACTGATTCCAATCAGATAAGCTACCTGCACAAATAGTCTTTTATAAACTACCCCTGCCTGCTTTTTTAGATTATAAAGGCAGAATACTTCCGAGCGTTTGCTCTGCACTTCCACCAGATAAGTATCTGCACAGAAAACGACTGCCAGAAGCGAAACAGCTCTTTCTACTGCCTGCCCGATTTCATTCGCATATACAACAGGCTGGATTGCACTCAATATCACAACAAAAGCGATTGAATATGCAATTTTATAATATGGCATACATATTTTTACTTCTTTCTTCAATATACTCTCCTCCTTTTCCACATCCACACCGCTATAAACATGAGCAGTATGGATGCTGCCACAAGAAGCAGTTGATTGAGATATACCTGATGTGGCAATTCCGTTTCAAAAAAATTCCCCGGAAATCGAACCATAATAGAGAATGGTCTTGCATGACACTGTCCTTTGCTATCCCATGTCAGCATATTAGAATAAATGATATAAAGAACCAGCGCCGGAACCGCTGGAAGCGGATTCTTAAACAGCAGCGCTGTAACCGCATACACACAGCAGATCATCAGGATGTTCGGCAGGACATACAGGATCGAATTCTGAACAAAATCCAGTATGTTCATAGCAAATCCTGATTTTACTGCCGTGGCGTAACACAAAATGATAAATACGATATTCATAATGACCAGTGCCGCCGTCATAATGAGAAATCCACTGCTTATTTTCCCGGCAATATATTGAAAAGCGTCATCGGTTTGGTGTGCAGCAATTCATAAGTATTTTTCCTCATATCCTGGAAAAATAAAAACGCCAGCAGAACCGTTGCAAAGAATGCCATATGCAGGCTTGCAAAATCTGTAAATTTTCTTCCGAAATAATAGGAGAATGGATGTTTCTCAAGATTTTCTCTGATATACCGGTTGACTTCCTCCGGGCTTCCCTGATACCATGAAACGTCCTCATACACATAATTGGCACCATTAAAGTGGTATTCCGTTTTCAGATACTGACACGCTCCGTAATCTTCATCTGTTTCATCTCAGATATCACTGCCTCCGCCTCTACTTCCGACATGCCAAACCCATTCTCTGTGTCCTGAAGTATCTTTACAATCTCTTTCTCCCACAGTTCTCTCTCCTTATCCGGTGTTGCCGGAATACATCCCTCCATAACATCCCCATCGGAGGCCATTTTTACCTTCCTGAAGGTTTCATCCGACTTCACGTAATGAATGGACAGATAGGGTGCAAGTGTCTGGTACATACTGATTAAAACAACAATCAAACCGATCCAGAATATCGGATTTTTAAGATAATTTTTCAGATTCCTTTTTATGATTGCTTTCATAAGTCATCCCGCCTTTCTTTTTCTACAAACAGCATAGCCTACAAATCACAACAAAAAAACAACAGCCATTTATTTCTGCTGTTGTTCTTCTAATACATAATTTTTAAACACTGCCTCAACTTCCGCACCGCCATCTGCTACATTTTTTATCAGCAGTTTCCCACCATGCCGTTCGCAGCAGATACGGCTGATATACATACCCATTCCAAAATGCTTTAAGTCATCCTGTGGATTCTCATGATAAAACGCCTGTGTCACCCTGTCGATATTTTCCTGAAATCCAATTCCGTCATCCCTGATACTCATTTTCAGATATTGGGGTGTCACTGTCAGCTTCAGCCTAACTTCCTGATTGGCATAGCGGAATGCGTTAGCCAACAGATTATCCGCTACTTCCATGATGATTTCCTCATCCGCAGTCAGTATTTCAGATTCTCTCACTGTCGTCACTGTAAAATTCTTTTCTGATTTTTCCACCACGACTTCTGCCAGAGCTTCTATCTGGTTTATCAACTGCCGGATATCTACCACGGAACAGTTTAATTCCCGTTCTTCCAATTTCGTCATCTTCCTCATACTATCAATAAAATGGTTCATCCGTTCAATCTGAAGCATACCGCCCCTTAACATCTCCATCATTTTCTCTTGATCAAGCATATCTTCCGGAACAAATTCCAAAAGCATTTCCTGATATCCCCGCATGATTGCAAGCGGCGAGCGGATATCATGGGCAATCGCTGCACGCAGTACCCGCTCATCTTCGATCATCTGCCAAAGTCTACGGTTATTTTCTTCCAACTGCCCACGCATCCTTTCAAATTCCCTGCACAGCATCCCCATCTCGTCCTCGTTCTCATAAGCCATATGAAAATCCAGATCTTCCTCCGCAATCATCTGTGATGCCATCTTCAGTTCCTGAATCGGTCTCTTTAATTTATTTTTGTAAAACAGGCTGACCGCAATTCCACATCCGGCAAAAGAAAAAAGCAATACTCCGTACGTCTGAAGGAAATCACAGGTTTCTGAAATATGCCAGTCCATTCTGCTCATTTTACTCTGATTCGGTCTCGGTACCACTACCTCAAAATTTTCATTGCGGTCATTCATTGCCTGATAATACTCGTCCTGATCCACGTACTTCCACCAGACCTCCTCCTGTATCTGCCCGGCAATCTCAATAATTGACACAGAAAGAAAAAAAGTGACAATCAAGCTGAGTATCGTATATAAAACCATTGTCTTTTTCAAGGATAAATTTCTTATCTTTTCCATCGATACCCCATCCCCCATACTGTCTCAATGTATTCTGTCTGCGTATATTCCGCCAGTTTCTTTCTCACTCTCCGGATCAGTTCCGTAACAACACGGCTGTCACCTTCCGCATCATAACCACACACCTTTTCGTATATCCGCTCCCTGTCAAAAACCTGTCCTGGATTCATGGACAAAAACTCAATGATTGCATATTCCAGCTTCGTAAGCTCCAAATCATTTTCACCGATCTGAACCCTCTTTGCTCCATAATCAATACTGAGGTCTCCGTGGAATCTGTATTCAGACTTCCCTTTATGACGCTCCTCACGCTTCAAATGTGCAATAATACGAGCATCCAGTTCTTTCAGACTAAACGGCTTCAGTATATAGTCATCCCCACCGGATAAAAGCCCGTTTACCCTGTCCTGCTCCTCCACTTTTGCCGTCAGGAAGATAATGGGACAAGTTACTTTGCCCCGGATACGTCTGCATACTTCTAATCCGTCTATTTTAGGCATATTGATGTCCAGCAAGATAATATCCGGTTTCTTATGGATTTTTTCCAAAGCATCTGTGCCATCTTCTGCCATCATTACATCATATCGTTTGATTTCAAAATAGTTCTTTAACATCTTTAATAATTCGATGTCATCATCCACGATCAAAATTCTATATGCCACTTTTATCACCTCGTTTTATCAGTATACAACGAAAAAAACAATAAATAAACAACAAGAGAAACACTTCGAGCCGCCCATTGCCGGACGGCTCCTTTTATGCCCGAAAGCGATAACCAACACCACGTATCGTTTCTATGTAGTGCGGTGTTTCCGGATTTTCTTCTATTTTCTTTCTCAAGTTCTTAATCAGACCGTAAATTCGGTTATTCACTTCTGACTCCGCTTCCTCATAGATATGCTGATAGATCTGTTCTTTCGTGAATACCCGATTAGGAGATAAAGCAACCACAGCGATTTGCTTCAAAAGTCTCTTTCGCCTGGTATACCGTTTATAACTTCTCATGTTTATCACCTTCAATCTGCTTTCAAATTTAATAATCTATATTTTATGACAATTCAGCATATAGAAAAGTTAGTTATTCGTGAAAATTATTTTTAAATTTAGAACTTGCATAACCACTACGATGTAAAAACAGTTTAGAGGCATTTATGACAGAGATTGATTTTATCTGGTTTTCGACTTCTCCACGAAAGTGGCAAAAAATACCTGGCTACGAATTCCTTCGCTTAGGGCAAATCTGAAATCCTGAACGCTTTTATTCCTGTAGCCGACAAATTTGTCATCAACATAAGGCAAAAGCTTCATTGAGGAATCTATTTCATTTGACATATACTACATCTAGTGTTATACTGTTCTTATATCAATTATTTGTGTCAATCCGGAAAGGATTTATCACACGCAGTTTAGGTTTGAAACGTAGTCAGGAGTTTTCCTATGCCCAACAAGCAGCAGGGACTTCTGGCTTTTTTTATTTTGCAGGAAACTGCATCTATTTTGAGAATGAACATAAGCGTCATTCTCTTTTTTATGCCTGAACGCAGGGAAAGGAGGATTACGGAAACAAATGATTCCGGAACTGGCACGCCACAAAAGAAAGGAGACTCTATGTCAGTCAAAAGAATTAAGAATCTTGTAAAACAACTCAATGAATACCGTCATGCCTACTACAATCAGGATGCCCCTCTGGTATCTGATGCCGAGTATGACCGACTCTTTGACGAACTGAAGGAACTGGAGGAACAGACTGGTTTCATCCTGTCAAATTCTCCGACACAGACGGTTGGATATTATCCGGTCAGTGAACTTGCCAAAGTCACCCATCCGATTCCACTGCTCTCGCTTGAGAAAACAAAACTGATTTCAGAGCTTTTAGATTTCATGAAAGGACAGGAAGTTCTCTTTATGCTGAAACTGGACGGTTTGACTACCAAACTCATTTACGAAGATGGCAGACTGATTCAGGCTTCTACCCGTGGAGATGGTGAAGTGGGGGAAGATATTACACACAATATCCCGGCATTTTTAAATGTACCGCTTACCATTCCACACAAAGAACGTCTGGTCATTACCGGTGAGTCTTTTATACCAACCAATGATTTTGAACGTCTGAAAGATACTCTGCGTGATGGAAATGGAAAACCTTATAAAAACGGACGTAATTTTGCTTCCGGATCAGTACGAAGTCTTGATCCGAAGAACTGTATCGGACGTTGTGTTCGCTTTCTTCCGTTCAATGTATTAGAAGGAATGGAGGATGTTCCCTTCCCGGACAGCAGAGCCTGCAAATTAGAAGGTTTAACACACCTGGGCTTTGGTTACTGCCCGTTTTTCTCAATTTCAGGAACCGGACTTCAAAAGAATATGCGGAGAAATTCATTCAGGAATTGGTATCCACAGCAGCAAATTTACATCTTCCTATCGATGGCATTGTCATGATTTTTGACAGTCTCAGCTACTCCAAAAGCTGCGGAAAAACCGGACACCACTATAAGGACGGCCTCGCCTATAAGTTTGAGGATGATACCTACGAAACTTTCTTGCGTGAAATTGAATGGACACCGACCAGATTCGGAGAGATTGCTCCGGTCGGCATCTTCGATACCGTGGAGATTGACGGCTGTGATGTTTCCAGAGCTTCCCTTCATAATCTGACCTTTATCAAAAATCTGGAGCTTGTACCCGGATGCCGGATTCTTGTTTCCAAACGAAACATGATCATCCCACATATAGAGGATAATCTGGATCGTGGAAGGTATACCGACATCACGCCTCCGGTCTGCCCTTGCTGTGGTTCCAAAACCAGAACCTACAGCCGTAAGACCAGCGACGGTCGCACCGTAGAAACTCTGCATTGTGATAATCCGCAGTGCGACAGCCAGATCACAAGAAGGTTTGTCCATTTTGCCAGCAAGAAGGCAATGAACATCGAAGGACTGTCAGAAGCCACTTTAGAAAAATTCCTGAATCTGGGCTATCTGCACTCTTTTCAGGACATCTATCATCTGGAGGAACACCGGGAAGATATTGTGGCACTGGACGGATATGGTGAGAAATCTTTCGACCGCTTGTGGGAATCCATCAACGCCAGCCGGAGGACCAGCTTTGTCCGCTATCTGGTTTCCATGGATATTCCTATGATCGGCAGAACCAAAAGCCGGATTCTGGACACCGTATTTTCCGGAAATTTAACTGCATTTGAACAGGCGGCTGTCGGAGATTACGACTTCACTCAGTTAGAGGATTTTGGCGAAATCTTAAATCACAACATCCATTCCTGGTTTGCAGATGAAGCAAATCTTGATTTATGGAAAAACTTACAGAACGAATTCACATTTGAACAAAGAAAGGAAGAGACCATTATGACAAAAGAAAACAAATTTACAGGATGTACCATCGTAGCAACAGGGAAACTGGAGCATTTTACCAGAGACGGTATCAACGATAAGATTCTGGAGCTTGGTGCCAAACCTGGCAGCTCTGTAACAAAGAAAACCGATTACCTGATCTGCGGGGAAAAAGCCGGCAGCAAACTGGCAAAAGCCAGAGCCTTGGTATTCCAATTCTTACAGAAGCTGAATTTTTGGAGATGATTGCATAACCATCTCTGCAATAGATGAGAATTATTTTGAGGTGTGGCTGAAAGGCCGCACCTCTTTTACAAAGGAGGAATTTATAATGAATCAAACAAATACAAGCAAGCGCATACCTACACAGATCAATGAATTTCGGGGAGATTATGCTTTTCTAAGCAATTTCTATCCGGCACCGGTCTCTTACATGGGACAAACCTATGCAAATAATGAAGCTGCTTTTCAAGCGCAGAAAACACTCTCTGCGAGAGAGCAACGCAAATTCTGTATTTTTCGGATGCATAATCCTTCTGATGCAAAGAAACTCGGCAGAGATCTTACATTACGCCCGGACTGGGAAAAAGTGAAAGTCCGGCTCATGTATGAAATCTGCATGTGCAAATTCATGCAGAACCCGGAACTCCGGGATAAACTTCTTGCAACCGGAGAGTCCACACTTATTGAAGGAAACAACTGGGGTGACTATTTCTGGGGCAAAGTCAATAACTGCGGAGAAAACCAGTTAGGAATCATCCTGATGGATGTACGTGCGAAGCTGCAGTGGAATGCAGAAACAGCGCCCAATAATATACCTCAATGTCTGCAATAAAGGAAAGGATGGTCTAATAGAATGAATGAAAATGCAAAAACAAAATTAGTGCTTGAGTATACTGGCATGGATGATTTTTCCTGTCCGGTATATAAGGACCAATTCGGAAAGTTGTGGAAGGATATTGACCTTGGCAAAGAGCCTGAACCGAATCTTTATTCTTTATCTTTTAACCATATTGATGGAGAACCTTCCCATCCCATACAGCAGGAGTACACATTTCATCCGGCTCCGTATCAAAGAAGTTCCTATGAATTCGAGTACCGGATGTTAAGTAAATTACAGTCTGACTGTGAATACTATCTGGGCTACGGAAATCGCAGTCCGTCTATCCTATGCAATCATAGCGTTCAAAACCATATTGCCCGTATGAAAGAATTATGGAATGGTTTTCCCACAGATCAGAAACCGGAATGGCTGACCTGGGAACAGCTTCTTCAGTACGAAAAAGTAATGACAGAAACCGGAATACCCGTGAAGAACTGCTCAGACTAGACAATTCATCATTTATCAGAAATTACCCTCTATATTATCCATTCATATTTTGATATAATAGGAACAGTTGAAAGAAAGGAGCATTTCCCATGTATCTGAAAAGAAAAGTTTACGATCAGCTTCTGGATTGGAAAAACGATACCGTCCACAGCACCTTGGAAGTGAATGGTGCCAGACAGGTCGGAAAAACATATATTATCAATAAATTTGCGGATGAGAACTTCAGGCACAAGATCTACATTAACCTGTTTGATTTGTCCGGCAAACAATTTATGGAATGTTACAAAAAAGCCACAGACTGGACTCCCGGTACAAAACGACCGGAGCAGCCGCTTCACGATGCTTTTAAACTCTTCGATCCGGATTTTGAAGATACCAACGATACAGTCATCATTATTGATGAAATTCAGGAATCCTCAGAGATATTCAACCGTATCCGAGAATTTACCCGCTATTTTCAAGCGCATTTCATTGTAACTGGAAGTTATCTGGGACGTGTACTGGAACCGGAATTCAAATTCTCCAGTGGAGATATTACCAGTATCCGTATTTATACCCTTTCCTTTAAAGAGTTTTTGGAAGCATTGGATGACCAGCTTTTTCAGAAGTATCTATCACTTCCACTGGATCATGCAGATGACACCGTACCGGAACTATATGACGAATTAAAGAATGTTTACGACATCTATAGACAGATTGGCGGCTATCCAAAGGTTGTGGAAACATACCTTAACACAAAAGACGTGGAAGCAGCTCAAAAAGAGCTTGTTAGAATCATCCGCATTTTCTTAAACGAATCTATGCGGTACTTTGATGACATCACAGATATTAGTGTTTTTACCAACATCTTTTTAAGCATCTGCCGTATTCTGCTTCGTGAAAAGAAAGGATTAGATGAGGACAGTATAAGTGAAGAACTGCAAAAGCTCGTTACAAAGAATTACTCCAGTAATCTTTCTAAAGCAACCTGCTATCGTGCTATCAACTGGCTTTACCATTCTGGAATCATCGGTTTCTGTGGCAAAATCACAGAACTGGACATCTTGAATTTCAAACCGGGAAGCCGCTGCTTCTTCATGGATCTTGGAGTTGCATATTATTATCTCTCCAGAACTGGTGCTACTGTATCAACTATGGATGGCTCATTGAACGAAAACTATGTTTACATTAACTTGTCCAAACGCCAGGAATTCCCGGAAGAAATTATCTTTGAGACACCGGCTTTTGCTACTTATAAAGGTGGTGAAATTGATTTTGTAGCTCAGACATTGAAACTCACATCCGCTATCTGATTGAAGTTAAAGCCGGTAAGGGAACTGCATCTACTGCCTTGAAGCATTGGAACAGGGGAAGGCCAATAAACTACTATATCTGAAAGGTGATACCAAAGGCGGAACCGTTGGAAACGTACAAACACTTCCTATCTATCTGCTAGAACAATATCATTTTTAATCAAAGAAAGAATACTTCGAGCCGCCCATCCGGACGGCTCTTTTCATCTATATTCTTGTATATTTATTTTACTAACAGCGCATCATTCTTTGAAAGAAGATATATACAGTATTGATTCATACTGATGCCTTCTTTTTTTGAGTGTTCCGCCAGATCCCGGTGTAAGCTGCGTGGCATCCTTATTTTAAACTGTCCCGAATACTCTTCCAGGCTTCCCGGTTCGTGAATCTCAATCCCTTCTTCCAGTGCAGCTTCTAACCATGCTTTTTTTGCATCCGCTGCATTTTCAACTGCCCTTTCTATCGTCTCTCCACAGGTGATGCATCCCGGCAGTTCCGGATAAGAAACCACAAATCCACCTTCATCCTTATCTTCCACAATTTCCATGCGATAGGACATTGCCAAATAATCATTCAGTGTCTTCATCGTTTTTCGCCTCACTTTCTACAATCTGCTTTACCATTTCAACATAAATTTTCTTGATTGGTTCGTGTTTCGGTATTGTTATCGGCTGGCATCCCGCTTTACGGAATGTATAATGGCTGCTCCCACTTCTCGGAGCATTTATCTCATATCCATAACTTTCTAATACTTTTCTTAGTTCATCAAAACGAAGGTCTTTCGATAATGAGCAAATTCTTGTCAATAGTTTATCCCATTTCGACATCTTTAATGCCTCCTATCTATAGTATATGTGGTGTCATATGTGGTGTCAATCTGTTTTTCATCTTTCTTGGTCAAATAAGGCTGCAGCTCTTTCTTAGCAGCCGTCACAAATTCTTCTTTTCTCGAACTTACCATATAAATCTTCCAGAGCATCAGATTCAGCTTTTCCGCATCCACTGCTTTGCATTTCTTTTTAATCATGCGGATAAACGGATAGATTACCGTATCCGATAACTTGTTCCCAGCAATCAACATCGTTCCATCCGTTCCATATACCTCATACAGACATTCCAAAATACTCCCCAAATCTGTCACCAATCGGAATGCCGGCTTTTCATATTTCTTTTTAGCTTCCATCATATGCTCCTCCTACATTCGAACCGTCAGTCCACTGAGACTCGTCTTAGGAAGCCCTACCAGATACCAGTCTTCATCCATTTCAATCCGAACCGGAATCCATGCATCCTTTACCTTCACATCAAAACATTCTCCGCAATGAAGACCTCCATAATAAGATTCAATCCCAAACCGGATATCAAATCTTCCCATTGATGGATCATAAATTAAAGTACCTATTCTCTTTTCACTCATATTTCTTTCCTCCTGAAATTCTTTGGTCTATATAAGTAATAGGACTTTAATTTGCAGAATTTGAAAGTTCCGGGTATTTTTCATAAAAAGTTTTTCGATAGCGATAAAAAGTTGAGTGCGTCATTCCCAAATTTTTACGAAGCTGTGTAGGTGTCGTTTCTCCAGAAACTACGCTTTGAAAGTTCTCATCAAAAGTTTCCTGCTTCATCACACTTGGTCTTCCATAATCATCCCATTCGCCCCGCAATTTCTTCGCTTCTATCCCTTCCCGCTGTCGCTTCTCCTTTTTCTCCAGCTCTGCCTGCGCCATAGAAGCATAAAGCTCCAGCATCATGTTATTGATTGTTTCCAGCATCATCCTTGCCATCGCATTATCCATCACAGATAAATCCATAAGCGTAGTCGGCAGTTCCAGAACCATAAGCCGCACTCCCATGTTCTTAATCCGCTGGATCTGTTGCATGGTGTCATACTTGTTTCTTCCCAGTCTGTCCAATTCTGTAACAATCAAAATATCTCCCGGCCGCAGGACATCCTCCACTAAAACGGTATATCTCGGACGATTAAAATTCTTCCCTGTCTCCTGATCCGTAAAAATATTCGTAAGTGCCATCTCATGCTCGTTACAGTACCGCTCAATTTCCTGTATGCCACGGTCAAGATGCTGCTCCTTTGTACTGGTACGGTGATATCCATATATCTGCATCCACATTTCTCCTTTCCATGTCCCAAAATATCCACACTTTTATTGGTATATTTCAAAACTGTGTGTGTAACCTTTTTGAAATATAATCCCTCTTTCCGGAACGTACTTCTAAAATGTATACATTTTGGGATATGTTTCTTTTCTATTTCTGTACGTACCAGAGCCGAAAAGTGCAACAAATATGACAAAAAACTCCCAGAGGATGTTACTCCCCTGAGAGTGGTTGAAACTTATAGCCCACACCTCGGACGGTGCGGATGTAATTCCAGTTCCGTGAATCTACTTTTAACTTTTTACGAAGCTGGCTAATGCAGCACATAACCGCATTAGCACAGTCAATCGGTTCTTCCTTCCAGACATTACGATAAATCTCCTCGTGAGAGAATACCCAGCCAGGATGTTCTGTTAGATATTTTAGTACCGTAAATTCTTTCAGACTCAATTCAATCTTTTGATCATTCATAAAAACAGTATGACAGCGAATATCTATCTGTAGGTTTTTGTCTTTGTAATGCAATTTACTTTCCTCCTAATCTGTTTCACCTTATCACAGCTAATCTAAAATGCTATTATTAGACTGCCAAAACTCAAATTCAAAACCAGAGCAATGCTTTACCTGCAAATAGTCTGGTAATAGACCAGTAGAATCGCAATAGCTGCAAGAGCCAGAAACGGCAAACACATAATTACCGGGCAGAGTGAAGTGATAAATAAGAACCACTGATTTTTTAGCATTTCAGCCGGATATACAAGCCATCCCCATAGATTGGTGACCGTTACTGTTAAAATTACAGCACTGCCTATATATGTGGCAGCTCCTTTCCGGGTAAAGTTAAAGTCGCAGACCTTTACGACCTACGGCTTAATAGTACGAAAAGACATTAACTTTTCTGTAAAAGAATTTGATGTACTTTATATGCTATATTCTAATCCAGGGATGGCTTTTACTAAACAACAGATTTATGAAGCAGTTTGGCATGAAAAAGCAAATGGTTATTTCCACGCCGTGGAAAACACTATTTTTCAAATACGCAAGAAGATAAAAAAGTATTCCAGCGACAAGAATTACATAAAAACAGTAGTTGGATATGGGTATAAATTTGAAGTTTAATCTGCAGGATATAAGGAGCACCGGGTTTGAGGGAGATTCCCCACTAAGAAAATTTCTATGTTCTGGCTACAAAGCCGGAACATAGGTCGGCATCCATCCCTGTTTCTTCCCAATCCTGCAGACCTAATAAGAAATCAGCTAGTGACTTCTTCATCAAAAGTCTTTTTTTAGAGAAATAATCCATTTTTCAATAGCATCCGCCAAAACTATCTGCTGTTGCAATACTGCCATACCAGTCTTAGGGATTTCCGGATCATTCTCTTTCTCTCGAAGATTTTCCTCCAGATAAGTTTTTAATATTTCAATATTTTCCTCAATACTGGCAATACATGATTGTTGACTTTCAGGCGGTAACTTATCCAAATTTACAATTACTGCATTAAAATCTAAAAAAAAAAGTGAATGGGTTTAGAGGCTGTTTCCATCATAAGCTTTACAAATTCTTTTTCGCCTTCATCTGTTAATGAATAAACTGCTTTTTCAGGCATCTTACCTTCTTTCACAATTTCTCCTTTAATGAAGCCTTTTTCCTCCAACTGAATTGCTTTTTTGTAAATGGATGGTGTACTGATTTTTACCCATTTTGATATATTACGATATTCCACTAATTTTTGAATATCATAGGCTCCCATCGGTTCCTTTTTCAATATTCCTAACACAATTAAATCTATTGTAGCCATAGTTCACCCACTTTCTATATCCACGAAAGCTATAAAATACTTACGGTTATATATACTGTAATTTATAGTATTTGATTTTATACCTCTTGTCAAGGAAATTGCAGGATACACGCTTGACAACTACTATAAATTATAGTAGTATTCTCTCACGTAGTATACTATAATTTATACTACTATAATTTATATTCTTAATTGAAAGGAGTATTTGAAATGAACAAGAATAACAACAAAATGGATTTATTAGGAAATGCACCTGTTCCCCAAGCACTAATGGCTCTTGGTATACCGATAATGATTGGTATGCTTATTAACGCTCTCTACAATTTGGTGGATGCTTATTTCATAGGAGGACTTGGCGAGAGTCAAATGGGTGCAATTTCCATTGCGTTTCCTTTAGGACAAGTAGTTGTTGGTTTAGGTCTGATGTTTGGCAATGGTGCCGCCTCCTACTTATCAAGACTTTTAGGGCGAGGAGATAGGGAAGCTGCAAGTAAAGTCGCCAGTACTGCATTATACAGCAGTGTTTGTATTGGCGCAGTTATTATTATCGGAACTGCAATTTTTTTGAAACCTATTTTAACCATGTTAGGTGCAACAGACACGATTATGCCATACGCCCTTTCTTATGGAAGAATCTATGTTATTTCATGTATTTTCAATGTATTTAATGTAACGATGAACAATATCGTTGCAAGTGAAGGCGCCGCAAAAACAACTATGTGTGCATTATTATTAGGAGCTGTATTGAATATTGGTTTAGATCCTATTTTCATCTATACTCTCGACATGGGGGTTGCTGGTGCGGCAATCGCTACAGCAATTTCTCAAATGGCTTCTACTCTTGTATATTTAATTTATGCATTACAGAAAAAGCGCTTTTACATTTTCCATTAAGGAATTTTGTCCTTCTAAGCAGATCATAACTGAAATTCTGAAAATCGGTATACCCACATTGACTTTCCAGCTTCTTACAAGCCTTTCTATCGCATTCATAAACCGGGAAGCTAATATCTATGGAGATGCTGTTATCGCCGGAATGGGCGCTGTTACAAGAATCACTTCAATGGGAACTCTGGTTGTGTTCGGCTTCTTAAAAGGTTTCCAACCAATTGCCGGCTTTAGCTATGGTGCCAAAAAGTTTGATCGGCTCAGGGAAGCAATTAAAACTTCTATCTTATGGTCAACAATATTTTGTGTAGTTGTGGGATTGACAATAGCCCTATTTTCCACACAGATTATTTCGCAATTTACAGAAGGCAATACAGAGATGATTTCTGTAGGTCAAAAATCGCTAATGGCAAATGGATTTTCCTTCTTCGTATTTGGATTTTACACAGTGTATTCTTCTCTGTTTCTTGCACTTGGAAAAGGCACCGCCGGATTCGTTCTTGGGGCTTGCCGACAAGGTATTTGCTTTGTTCCGATCATTCTGTTGCTCCCATCATTCTGGGGCATAAATGGAATACTATATGCACAACCGATTGCCGATGTAATTTCTGCTATTGTTACTGTGTTTATGGCTCTACATCTTCATAAAGAACTGGCAACAACAAAAGAGCATTAAAGCATCAGGCAACATAATAGATCAACACCGTCTGCCGCTTCGAACTGAGGCAATATCACCCTTCAAAAAACAATCACTCCCAGAGGATGTTACTCCCCTGAGAGTGATTGCAGCCTTTGTTTAAGATAACTTACTCAATTATCTGGAATCTCTGGATACACTGAAGCAATGTACTTACCAGTTCCTGATACAGATCTTCATCAAATCTGCCATTCACAATCGCATTCTTAATTAAAAGCGGCTTATATATCTCTAAAATCTTCAGTACCGCATCTGCATTTCCTTCTTTTGCCTTTAAAAGTAATCGTTCAAAATTCATTAGTTTTCACCTCCCATCACCTTGCGGATCTTCCGGATTGCATAATAATAAATACCCTTGCATCGCTCCTCTGATAACCCGTTTAGCCTGCTCATTTCCTCAAAAGTACGTTCTTCAAACACATGCTGGTAAATCAGCTTCCGTTCTTCATCCCGCAGCGTATGAAGCGCTTTCATCAGTCTTTCATCTGACATCTTATTCCATTCTGGATATTTCCCCTGTGCCTCCTGCAATAAAAGCTGCTCCCTCGTTTGGTTCTCCAGCAATTCTTCGATTACAATTCTTGCCTCCATCTGTCCAATATCCTCCAACAGTTCTTCTGCATCAGCCATCTGGATTTTCTTCTCCAGATAATCATGTCGTTTTCCACGGACAAACTGTATCAGATATGCTGTAAAGTGATTTTGTATCTTTGATCCTGTATATGTTTTTTTGTTCATTTGTTTTATCCTCCGAAATTTTTTATCACGTTCCAAAAAATTCCGAGGATGGCGGTGAGCGGCAACAACGTGACACTGCTTCATTTTTTCGAAAAAGAAAGGCTGGACCACTCTATTCGTAGTCCAGCCGATACTTCTCTTTCTATGTAATTGTGTAGGATATGCGATGATAGTATCTCATATACTGCATATTCTAACTTCTCTCCGACACATTGTATGGATAAGATTTTTTTAACAGATTCAGTTCCTCTTTGGCTTTTATCTTATGCTGTCCATTCATGTCTGTCGTACTTACTTCCATGTTTCTCTATTTGTGCATGTGTTATCCTGCTTATCATAACGCACTTTAACGCATTTCGTATAGTGTTAATCTACGATAAAATATATGCATTAAGTGAGGTGATATAGATGGTGAAAAAATTATTGGGAGATGCAGTCAGGGAAGAACGTCTCCGCCGCAATCTTTCGCAAAACAGCCTTGCGGAACAGGCAAAGATTTCTTTACGGACTGTCTCTGATATTGAAAACTATATTGGCAATCCACAGTTGGAAACACTTTATGCTTGGCAACTTACTTACATATTTCCATAGATGCTATATTTTCTAACCAGAAAACGAACCCGGATTCTACCATGCAGCAAATCATGGCAGAACTAAATTCCTGCCGGAGGAGCAGAAACAGCTTGCCCTTTCTACACTGCGTGGACTTCTGGATGGATTCAAGAACCTAAGTTAAGGCTCTCCCGTATCCTTCATCATCTACACATTATACAAAGACAATCTGTGAGTAATCTGTGAATAGTCTGTGAGTTTTCTGTCTATTCCCATTCTGATACAAAGAACAGGAGAGTACACTGCCATAAGCATGTGTATCTCTCCTGCTTTTTATGCCCTGCGAAATGCACTGATAGCATCCACTACATTCTGTCTCATAGTCTGATCCATCCGCAGCGGTTCTTCTTCCATCAAATCAACTTCTGTGGGCATTTCTCTATTTATCTTAGAAACGTCCTGCCCTTCCAATACCTTTCTTACTTCTTCCCGGATGATTTGCTGCATCATTGGCCGGAGCATATCCGGTTCCATGCTTATACTGCCATTACCTGTCTCATCCGTTCTTCCCGTATATGCCAGAATTGCCGCAACGATCAGTTTTGCTTTTTTCTCTGTCGTATTCAGAAGTTCTGTCACATACACGTGATCTGGATCCGACTTATCAAAACCAATAGTGAATACAAACGGATTTTTCTTTCCCATAAAATCACACTCCAGCCTGTGTCATGCGATACAAAAGATCATATCCATCGGCATTTGCTTTCATATCCCGGATAAAGGTATGTTTTCCCAACCGGTCTGCCTGCTCCAGAAATCGTTCCAGAAGCACTGCTCCGCCGCCGATAAACACCGTATAAGTAGATTTTGTATCAATGCCCCGCTCTCGGATGCTGTTCAGAAGATCGGTAACAAAATTCTGAACCATGGTTTCTACTGCCTGTACAACAGCTTCCTCATAATACTGCGTTTTTCCCTTGATGATACTGTCGATATCTGCCTCCTCCAGAAGCATGTCATATTCACTGTTAATACTGGAAATGATATCGTTATACATGGTAATCACACCTTTTTCCAGAGAATCACAATAATCCATATCCGGTCTGCCACTTCTCATCAGAAGATAATCAGAAGTAAATCCGCCAATATCAATCCCTACGACTTTCGGAATCTCACGGATTTCCATCATCCTCGTCATCATGGCTGCATAATCCTGCGGAAACGCCATTACATTCTGTATACAGAGGTGATAGACTTTATCGTTGAAGCACAGTTCCTGCACCTTCCCGTCCCCTTTGAAATAGCGTTCATATCTCTCACAAAGCTCTGCAAAATGCTTCGGCGGAAGCCCAATCGGAAGTTCCACCTGAATGACATCCTCCGGCTGGATCTGGCTTTTCTGCTCCAGCTCCATTGCAATGCAAATAAGGTCAGAATCCAGAATCGGTTCCGGCTGTCCTGCGTCTTGTCCCTCTGGTACGGAATCCGCTTCTCACTAAGGTATAATACTTTCCCTGATATTTCAGATACTTCTCTCCCCTGGCAGGCTTTTTATCCTGTTCCGTCAGTCCTGTGGTAAAGATAAAATGACAGGTTTTCATGTTCCGGTTCCCGTGATCCACGGCTACTCTTAATTTTTTAATCATAATGATTTCACTCCTTTGTATTTGATACTTATTCTGTACGTAGGAGGTACCTAGAGTGCAACTCTTTATAATCCATTTTCTTATTTTACCAATCAAAAAATTCAAAAAACAAAAATTAAAAATTATCTTTTTTAATTTTTTAAATCAATGCAACCGTTACAATATTTACTGTGTATCTTATTACAAAGGGAACCTTGGAAAGGAGTCGTGTACATATATGAAGGCTTATAAAAAAATAATCAGTTTTATCCTAACACTCGTTATGATGCTGTCGCTAAGTGTTAATGTTTTTGCAGCAGAGCCGCTTACAGATGACCCTAATATGATTGAATGGAAGTACACTGTGTTTGCTGACGAAAGCCTGCAGAAAGTTGTTGAAGAAGGTGTTATTCCAAATGCATATGCCCGATATACTTGGCGCGGAATCACATTGAAAAATGGCGAAGTCGCCATATTAACACCATCAAATAACAGTATGGGACTTTATTGTAATAGCGGCAGATACATAACTATAAATTACACTTTGAGCCGTTCTGCTTTTCATCGTTCAAGAGTACGCGCATACGTAGCTGGACCTTCATCAGAATTTGTGCGTGAGATTACAGCAAGTGGTTTGCGTTCAGGATTTACGACACAGGCAACAGATTACTATTACGGCATGGTAACTAATCTGTCCTCTGATGCCTTTACAATCAAATCATTTTCTATTACATTTTAATAGTGGAAAATATTTCAAGTGCTGGTGAGTACTTATCCTGATTTTAATTGAAGCTTTTTAACTTGGTTTCTCGGTTCCCTTTTTTGAAAATACACATTCCCATTATTAAACCACTGCTATAGTGTTCACTGAATTTATGAGGTAGAAGCATGTTATTTAACATAGATGAGAAACAACTGATGCTCGAACTAAAAAATAAAGATGAGCGCGCTTTAAAAATATGTATGAACAAATACTACAGATATGTTGTATACATAGTCGAGAATATTATTGGAAGTGCTTTGCCATATGAAGACAAGGAGGAGGTCGTGTCTAATGTTTTTGTAGCTCTATGGAATTACAGTGCAGATTTAGATACAGATAACTACAGCACATTCAAACCCTATTTAGGAACAATCGCAAGAAACATGGCAAAAAACGCATTACGAAAAACCTCTAAGATGCATTTTGAAAATTACGAAGATGCGTTTCAGGTTGGAACGAACGAACATATTGAATACGGGCCGTTAAAAGAAGAAGTAATCAAATGCTTAAAAGAAAGCATATATGAACTATCAGTGACGAAAGAAAATGTTTTATCTCGTACTACTATTACACTAAGACAATCGCTGTAATAGCAGAAGAAACCGGATTAAAAGAATCTACAGTAAAATCCAAACTGTTACGCGGACGTAAAAAATTAAAACTAAAAATGGAAAAGAAGGGATTTAGATATGAAGACTGTAAAATTTTCTTTGAATGAGTTAATGAGTGAAATTGATGAATCTTTTATTGAGGAAGTGTATTTTCATGATTGCAATAAAATACTGAAAAAATATTCCAAACAAAAGATACGTCAAAATGTATTTTGTAAAACAGCTTCAAAACATAAGCCTTTAAAGTTCACTTATAGAACTGCAATTATTGTAACTGTGGTTTCAGTGTTTTTGTGTATGCCTGTATATGCTGCAATCAGTCATCTGTTAACATCGGCTTTAATTGATGACAGCAATCGACATTTAATCGGGACAGAAACCAATGATAGAAGCTACATCATATTAAAAGACGGTGTATATACCAATGAAAATGGGAAAGTTGTTGATATTGAGGAATTAGCCAAATCTTCATCAGAATTTCCTGAAAGCAGAATTGTTAAAAGCAGTCTGATGCCTAATTTCATACCATCATCAATAGTAGAGATTCCTACTGATAAATCAGATGAAATGTATATCATTCCAGAAATAATTCTAATCAACAATTCACTTTGTGTACTTACACAAGACAATGGAAAGGGATGGGAACTAACTGATAAAGATAATATAGTCATTTCGTTTGATAAATATAAATCAGACATTACAGTATCCCAAGATTTGATTATCGGTTATGTAAAAGACGGGATAATGTATGAAGGAGAAGTGTTCGATGAACTGAGTGGAAAATATAGTTTCTCACCAGATGAAAAAGGGGAATATTTTTTCTATCTGCTTAGCGGAAGTTCCGATTATCTATCTCTTAAAAGCGGTAATCTGGAGGTAAATTAAATGTTGCTTTTGCGGGACTTCAGCATACCAATTAACTTTAGTATAAGGACGGGAAGACCTCTTCCGTACAGGAATAGGTCTTCTTGCTGTCTCCGTGCATGCTTTAAAGTATAAATAGGCTTTAATCTGGATACAATTTCAACTGCATCGTTGATACACGCTGTGTTTATCTCGTTTACTGTATCATTCATAAGAATTTAATTGGTTATGTTTATTGTGATGATAGAGTAGCCTTTGTTTTGAACATCTTCCTTGAAAGATTTGTAAACGATACTGTAGATTATCATATTCATTATGTCGGCGTAGATTCTTTAGATGAAGAATGTATTGAATGCAGAAAATACTCTGATTATTGTGAACATATTTTACCTGCTTTCTGGATAGATGACGATTTTTGTGAATAATGAAACACTGGTGTTTGGTTATTCAAAATTTAAGCTGATAGATACTGGTGTTAAGTATATTAATCCGAAGCATTTTTCCGTAAAAAACTTTGTAAAGTATTGCAGATTCAATAAAGAGTGAAATTACAGTAAAATAAAAGATAGTTTTTTCGTTCCTTTGTTATGCCATTGTTCTACGCCGGAATCTTTTCTGCCATCTCCGGCAGGCACTTCTCAAATAATTCCCGATATCTTCGATACCCTTCATCCCGGAGTGACCTTGCAGTGATGTCAGAGACCAAAGGAGAAGCTCTTCCTCTTCCACAGCATACGGAGAGGTATAGACAAATTTTTTCCCGTCAAAATGCGGTTTTGATAACTTCAGTATTTCCGTAATCTCTCCTTTTGTTTCCGCCTGCATAATCATTTCCACTTTCTTCCGATGGAACTCGCAGACGATGCTCTCCAGAAATCCCTGCTTCAGATAAAATTCCGCCCTTCTATAAAGTTTTACAAGAGCCTCCACTCTTTCATCAAATAACTTGTCCTTTTCACTGACTATCATCTGTGCCAGTGCGTTTGCATGTTCCATAACCAATGCTGTTCCCATTACATTTCCTCCCATAATAAAAGCTGGCATAAGAAATTTCTTCTCACACCAGCACGATTCTTTTATTCCTCTGTGATGATCTCACTGCTTAATTTTCCATGTACCAGATAGCGATAATTCCGTCTGGAATTGACACAGGTAGACAGCGTAACTATCCGATCCGTTGCCGACAGCTCGGTGCCGGTATCATAATCCCTATAAGAAGACACCGTATCCAGAAACGTCTGAAAATCTTCCGCTTCCGGGAAATGATACCTATATCCCTCACTTCCGGTTCTTCCCGCATAGCAGGAAAAGATACGATACTTGAGGATCTTGTCCGGCAAATAGAGATAAAACTCCGGATGTTGTTCAAATAGCTCTTTGTCTTGGTACTTATCCAGAGTTCCGAACATGCTCCCGTTTTTCATATTATGCCCGTACACGATCGTATTCTGATCCGTAAAGTCCGGCTGATTATGGCAGTCCACAAAGATGCTCCCGTTGATATTGGATCTCCCGAAAAAGGTGATGAAGATAATATGCATTATCTTTCCCCTGTACCACCGGATAACTAATATCCAGTGCCGGAATCTGAATCCACGCTATGACATCCGGATTAACCGCTTTTAAACCTGCAAAATCAATTTCTAGATACCTATTCTTAGGTTCCTCCTTTTCTTTCTCAGACTCCGGTGATTCTTCTTCCTCTGGTTCCTGAACATATTCCTGCAGTTTCTCGTAACTTACGTCCCCTTTCTGATACTTCAGATAAGCACCAAAGAGTTTTCCTGCCGCTGCGAGAAAAACAAGCAACAGGCAGATAATGAGTCCTGCAAGAACCGTATTTCCTTTTTTTCTCATGATTGTTCTCCTTTCGGAAGAGCCGAAGTCTGTGCCCCGGTTCCTTCCTTCTGTTTGATGGCGGCTAAATAGTCATCAATCCCCTTGTGTTTCCCGTTCCACTCCCCGCTCTCGTCCATATCCCAGACCATCCGGTTCATCGGCAGGGAAAGCTCCCGGCAGATTTCATAGACCTTATTGCAGCCGTTCTGGATAATCCTCCGTTTCTCCGCCTTATGCTGGCAGATAACAGGGGAACGCTCAAAACAGACCGCACACTTACTGTCATGCTTATTGCAGGCTACTTTCATCTTCTTATCCATGTCATACGCCTCCAAAAGCTGTTTCATCCCATATCCTTTCATCCGCTCCAGCACCGGTTTCAGATTCCGGTACTGGTTCACTCCGGCAACGCACACAAAGGTAGCGCCGGACAGATAATGGGCTATGGTCCCTTTTAAGGCTCCTTCGGTCAGATAGACACGTTCTGCGGCAAGATCACCGATCACATGTACCGGACTTCCGGAGGAAACTCCCTGGTCATAATTGACACTGGACAGCCAGATATATTTTTTCGTGTCAGTCACATGATCTACCCGGATCTGAAAACCCTGGATGAACCCGTCCAAAGAAACTATGGGAATCAGGATTCCTGAGTTTTCTGCTTTGAAGTTAATCGTCCAGTTTCCGTCTGTATCCCGGTAGAATCCCGGCACGCCTTTCACCATATATCCTTCTTCTGCCAGCCTTTTGACCAGCTTCTTCATTCCAAACAGCGGGACACTCCGGTAACGCTGTGCTTCGATCTGTTCCGGTTTTAATCCTCGTCTTTGCAGATCCTCCTGATGCTTCCTGTTAAGCGTGAGCATGGACAGCATTCTCTGATACGTCCGGTGGATTTCCTCTATGGGTGCAAGCTCTGCCGTTGCCTTTTCTTCCTGTACCGGCGTTGCTTTGATATAATCCGTCCGGTATTCTCCTTTTCCTAATGCTTCCCGGATCTGCTGATTTGCTTCGGAGAGTGTAACATTGTGCAAATCCGCATAAAGCTTCAGCATCCCCCCGGACGCATCACAGCGGTTGCACCGGAATACATTCTTTTCCACATTGATATTCAGTTTTCCATGCGTCTCTCCACAAAACGGGCAGTCATAATAGTTTCCCCGCCGCTTTCTGAGATGCAGCACCTGCACCACATCCAGTATTCCATAATCAAACCCAGACATATCATAATACATCCCGGTCTCTTCCTCCTTTCCCCCGCAGAAAAAAGCTCTCTGCGGGGTTCTTCCTTAACCAGCCATCGGCATTGCTTTTTGTAAAATTACCTTTGCTGCCGCCGGAACCAGATTGTTCGGTCCGGAATATTGCTCGGCAAACCACTGGATCGTTGACGGGCTTTCAACTGCCACCTGTCCCATGGTCTTTCCGCCGTATTTTCCCTTTCCCGGAATCACAGTCCCGACTGCCATTTCATAGTTCATGTGTTTCATCAGTTCTTCTACCGGAAGGGACGTATCCAGATTCTGTAATGCTCCCTGCAGCATCTGTCCGGTCTTTGGCGGCGTAGAGGCAGCCGGAGCGGAACCGTAGCCAGGCATTTGTCCACTGCATGGTAAATGGTGCTTCCCGCCGCCTGTGCCTGCTGATAGACTGATTCATCATCTGCTGGCCTGCATATTCCGGCTGACCTGGCATCTCTCCATAAGTTGGCATAGGGGCATTTGGCATGACACCCGAATCCGGCATGGCTGCATTTTCCATGGCACCTGAATCCGGCATCTGTGGATTCTGATATGGAATTCCGGCATCTACCTGTGCAGGATCATTTTCCTCTCCCACATCCGCAAACTGCACACCATATCCGGCATCCGATAATGCCCTTCCTACGGCTGCTGTTTCTGCCATTTCCAGAAATTTGTCTCCAAACTTCGGGTCATCGCTCCGGAATTTCTGCGAAAAGGAATTGGCTACATAATTGTCTTCCTGATCACATTTATCCAGATAGATACGTGCTTCCACAACTGCCATGTTCTCTGTGAAAGTGATAATCCGGCTGATGATCTTCCTGCCGGATTGACCAGACGAAACCATAGCTTCCGGTATTTCACATCCAGATAAAGCTGCTCCTCCTGCCCTTCTTCTCCAATCTTTCTTGCCAGTTCCATCGGATGGAAGCCATCCACACGGTTCAAAGCGGCAACTGCCTCTGATTTCTTATACAATAATTCTTTCATTCTCTGCTCCTTTCATTTAGAAAAGCAGACGTTCCCCTATATAAGAGTAATAGTCCGCTTATTTCAAAAATTGAAAAATATTTTTAAACAACAAGTTTTAACTGCTCCATTTCCGGTTTCTGTTCACTCTGATACTGATCGTAATACTGTACGATCCGCTCACTCAGAATGGTGTTCCTTGTCCCGCTGTCATCCGTATGGATTGCCTGACAGACTGCAGCCCATTCCCCTACCAGATAAACCTTGCTTTTCGCTCTGGTCACTCCGGTATAGAGAATATTGCGCTTCAGCATCATATAAAAGGCTTTTACCCAAGGGATGATGACAACCGGACATTCGGAACCCTGTGCCTTATGGATGGTTGTTGCGTTAGCATGTTCGATCATTTCCATCTGTCAGCTTCATATTGCACCTGCCGCCCATCCGGGAATCCGATCACTGCCCTGGCATTTCCATCCTCATCCGTGATACAGTCCAGTATCCTGCCCAGATCGCCGTTACTCGCCATCTCGGTATTTTTATTCTGTAAAATCTTATCGCCAACCCGGAACACCTGACTGCCGATATGCAGTTCCTTCTTCCCTGCGATTGGCGGATTTACAAAATCCTCCAGAGATTTGTTCAATTCATCACTCCGGCAGCACTGCGTTTCCGATACGGAGTCAGGATCTGTACCTGATCCATGCCGTTTTTTGCAATCTCGTCCAGATAAATCCTCCGGACAATCTCTGCCGCTTCATCTGCTCCTTTACAGGCAATGAACTGAAAATCCTCCCCAAAGCTCAGATTAGTCTTATTCTCCTGCATCAGTTTTGCATTATAAGGTATGCTGCTCAAAGCGCCCTGCCGGTAAACCAGATCCAGTACCGTGACCGGAATCAGCCCGCAGGCAATCAGTTGCCGGAACACATCCCCGGCTCCTACGGATGGAAGCTGGTTCTTATCCCCGACTAAAAGGACTCTGGCATGTCTGCTAACCCGCCGGAAAAATTCATAGGCAAGATGCATGTCCACCATGGACACCTCATCTACATTTAGAAATCCGGCAGACAGGTACTCAAAATCCGGTTCAAAATCCGTATCATCTCCCAAAAGCCCCAGGGCCAGATGCATCGTGGATGCATTTTCACAGCCGGTACTCTCCACCATACGTCTTGCCGCACGTCCGGTCGGAGCCATAAGCTGTACCTCTGACCTGCATAACGCCTGATGGATATAGAGAATCACCTTGAGAACCGTTGTCTTTCCGGTTCCGGGACCTCCGGTAATAATACTGATGGGATGTGCAAACACCATCCGCACTGCCTGTTTCTGTGTTTCTGACAGCGTGATCCCCAGTGTCTTCTGTGCCTTTTCCAGCTCCGGTTCAATGGACAGCAAAACCGGCTTCTCCAAAAGCCGTCTGGCTATCATGGAAGCGGTCTGTGTTTCTTCTTCATACTGCCGGATAGATAGATCCGTTCTTCCTCCACAACAATGCTTTTTTGCAGCACCAGCCGGTAAAGCACCTGACTGACATCCTGCTCCGATACTGCCATGACCTGCAGATCCCGGTTCAGTATTTCCAGTGCTTCCCTGATAACCTCCTGACGCTGCTTAAACAGATGTCCTTCTTTCATTGCCTGATTCATGATATGTCCGATGCACCCGGATATCCGCATGGGATCATTGAGTGCACAGCAGCACTGTCTTCCGATCGCATCCACAGTCAGAAACCCGAAGCCTTTGACTGCACTCAGCATGTAAGGGCGGTGCCGGATAATATCCACCGATTCATTTCCGAATTTCTTCAGAATCATATTCACTTTTTTGGGTGTTACCTTAAAAGGCGCCAGAAACGTCATCAGTTCCCGGAACACCTGGTTTTTTCCATAGGACTCCACAATAGCAGCCAGCTTCTTCTCGGAAATTCCACGGATCTTCAAGAGTTCCTGCGGGTTGTTTTCCATGATTTCCAGTGTCTGAAGCCCAAACTTCCGGAAAATAGTATCTGCCATCTTGGGACCGATACCTTTGATTGCACCGGAAGAAAGGTATCCTAAGATACCCTCCTTTGTCCGTGGTACAACCTCCATGAAATTTTCCACCTGATACTGAGTTCCATGCTCTCCGCTCTCCCATCTGCCTTCCATCTCAAGCTCAATCTCGTCTGTAAGCGGAAGACCGAATCCAATCGCTGAGAAGCCGATGATATTCCGGGATGCCAGATATTTGTCTCTGGCTGACAGGGGGACAGACGTATCCTGTGTGGTGAATATGGCAATCGTATACCCATTCTCCTCATTCTGGAAAATCTTATGTTTAAATCTGCACCTCATTGTTTATATCCCTCCAGCTTTTTATCCGCATCCGTTCATTTGGTTTTCTCATTACGCCGCCTCCTTCTTAATTCGGAAAGTACGGCTCTCCGTTGTTTTTGTATATTCCTCATAGATATCCGGATGCTGGTTTTTCAGCTTCTCCATCTGGTCTTTCCCAACCGAAGTACGTCTGGTCGGATTATAGGTAATACGGTAACGGTTCGTACCGTCCTCCAGCACTGCCTTGCAGCCCTGCCCCAGCTGTTCCACAAAAGGAACACTGATTGCCCGCTGTTCTGCTTCGATTTCCTTTTTCCGTTTTTCCAACTGTGACTTTTCCTCCGAAAGGGTAAGATACTTCTCAAGATTTTTTGATTCCAGACCGGAAAGCACAATTTCCGGAATAGATTTGTCTGCAAAACCACCATAATTACGGATATTTGCCAGAACCAGATCGGAATTCCCGTTATGCGGCGGTACTACATTTTTCAATACATGTTCCTGCCAGAAATACGTTTCCTGATCAATGATGTCTTCTTCCTCAATCAGATCACGCTCAATGGTGCGATACACAAACTCATTCTCGTTATTTCCATACAGGCATGCGATAAAGGCTTTCTGCATATTCATCACAGACAGATAATGCCTTACCTGCAGCACATAATGAGCTGGAATACCCTCATCAGCCCACTTATCTTTCGCATTATAATTGCAGGTTTTACATTCCAGAATCGCAAATGTCCCATCCGGCATACGAACAAAAAAATCCACATCTGCAAGCATGAACGGATATAATGGATGCCGGAACATGACACGTACCGGAAATACTTCCAGTCCGGTCTTTTTGGAAAAGATTTCTGCCACCAGATCTTCCAGCCGGTGTCCGACTTCCTTGGCAACCCAGTTGCTTTCCTCTTCCTCCTGAATGACCGGCTGCACACCTGTTTTGTTGTAAAACAGATCCCGGATAGTGGCAAATGGAGAGATCCCCATGATTGCCGCTACATCACTGCCGCCGATTCCTTTTTTGCGGTATTCCAACCAGTCTTCTCTTGACAGGTTACTGATATCCACAACCTTTTCCGGTGTATACTCTGCTTTGTTATTCATTCCAATTCCTCCTAACATTTGACTGCTCCATAAACGTCATATTTTTTCCAGTCTTTTATAAGCGCCTTCGTAATATCCTCCTCCAGCTTCAGGATGCCCTGTCCGGACATTCCTTCACAGGCTGCAAAAAAGGAGGCTTCATTCATGGCATAATAAAGATCATGTGCCGTACAGGCACCTTCCCCGTTCTGGGATACAAATAGCTCCACCACCTCATTCCGGATCTTCTGTTTAATGCCAAGTTCCTTCATCAGCAGCTTCAGGCAGTTCACCGGATTACGGATCTCAATGTCCATAAGCTGAGTAAGATTCTTCATCGCATCCACATAGCGGGCGCATACCTGCTCCAGATTTTTCCGGAAGTCCAGAATCGTTGCCCCTTTATCGTGAGCCAGCTTGATTGGACTTCCCAGACTGATAACGCCGTTTGGTCCGTCTGTCAAAAGCATCGGATACAGATTTGCACCGCTCGCTGCCACGTCAGATGTGGTAAAACGAAGTGCCGGTGACAGGATCTTCTCATCCATTCCGTGTGCATCCAGTGCTTTTCGGTAAGTATCCAGAAGTTCCTGACTTCCTCCGAGCTTCCACATGGCAGATACAATGGAATGGTCATAGATACCAGAGCCCTCCATGTAAACACTGCCTTTGAAATTCAGATTCAGATATTCGCAGGTTGTCTCAAACATGGCTTTCATATCAAGGATGCAATAATCATGTTTATCCCCGCCATGTACTGCGGAAACCTTTCCGTCCGCAATCTTAATCAGGGCATCCCCTTTTGCAACCCGCAGGCAGTAATTGACTACCTTCGCATATGTTGCCTTATCCAGCTTGCGAAGCCCGTCTCCATTGACACCTGCGCGGCTTAAAATGGTGCGGATGGCACAGTCACGTACCGGATAGGATTCTCCTCTCATTTTCAGTACAAGCTGCGTATTCTTCTCTGTATCCTCCAAAATTTCTTCCATGGATGCATCTGCCGCATCCAGATTTTGAGCCTCCTTTTCCAGTGGTGCCAGCCGTAACGTATTCGTTGGCTTTCTGATCCATTTGGCATTTCTTCCTCTCTCTGCCAGAAACTCCAGCAGATCTTTTACTTCTGCAAAGGATCTCTCAAATCCATCTGCATACACTCTTGCTTCATTCATGTTCTTATTCCACCTTTCTTAAAATAATATTTATCCATCAACAGCCGAAGCTGGTTGTGGCATGCAACTATGCCGAAACCTAAATGTAAGCACAAAAAAGAATGAAAAGAGAGTCTTTTCTCTGTTCATTCTTAAAAGTCTGGTTTCTTCCTGAAAAAACAAAAGTGCCACGCAGCCAAAAAAGGCATACCGTGACACTCACTACAAACATAAACTACTTATGCCAGGAATCAGCTCCTGCTGTTTCCTGTAAGTTTGGAGATTCTTATGAATCCCGAAACTCCCCAAAAAGGGTGTGCATAAAATAAACTATATCAGTATACTAGCACAAGATATTCCTCATGTCAATTCAGGCTTATACTATATATGGTGTTTATATTTGTTCAAAATACTACATCTATTTTTCTACTACGAATTCAATCTTCTCTTTCAGATACTCCCGGCAGCCAAACCGAACCGTTCCACACTGCTTTGACTCCTCTTTCGCCTTTTCATTACAGCAGTCCAAGTAGGGACAATCGTTACATTGATTCCGCAGTGCTTCCTTCGCCCATTCAATTTCCTGCTCATTTCCTATAATCCGCACAGACATCCACTTCCTTTGCTATCATCATACCCCAAAATCCATTTTCTATCATCCATAATTTCTTTTTTTGTATCATTTTAGTAAATTACGGTTATATTACGGAATAATCACTATATTTCAAATATATCTCTATTTTATTCCGTAATTTGCTGTAAGTAAATAGTTTAAAATGTGGAAGAGAGGTGTAAATGTATGGATAAAAACTTTATTGGAGAACGCATCAGCGAACTGCGTTTAAAGAAAAATGTATCTGAATATCAGATGAGTCTGGATCTTGGCAAAAATAAAAGCTACATCCAGTCCCTCACTTCCGGACGTTCTCTGCCTACCATGCAGAGCTTTCTGGATATCTGTGACTATCTGGAAGTCACTCCTCAACAGTTCTTCGATTCAGAGCTGCACAATCTTCCTCTGATTGACAAAGCAACTGATCTGATGAAACAACTCGATGACGAGGATATGCTTGCGCTCATTTCCATGCTGAATCGTCTGGCTCTAAAACGCAAATAGATTTCCGTGGCTGCCAAATCAAGGCAGCTTTTATTTTTATCATTTTTTCTTAAAATTTTTCAATCTTAAAGAAAAGCCCCCTATTCCTTAATTGAATGGGTAATATATCCATTCGCCGTACCTTGAAAACAAAAGAAATCTTTCGGGAGATTGATATAGGTGACTGCAGATAGTTTGCATCTTCGCACGCCTGCAGCTTAATAGTTACAAAGTAACACCGTTTTACGTGGCCGGAACGGGCATAGGAACTGGCTTCTGAAAGAATAACATAGACTTTTGGGATTTTAGCTTATAGCGCTTTTATTAGAGAACTTTTACTCAAAATTTGATATAATAATAGACAGGTATCAAGTTGATTCCCTGTCTGTGGAAAGGAGATTCATGATAACTGTAACAAAAAGGGATTTGATTGAATTAGGCTACGGTCCTTCCTTTGCTGCTGATATTATCAAAAAAGCAAAGGAACTTATGGTAGAAAAGGGGCATACCTATTATCAATCCAGAAAATTAGACAGGGTTCCAAAAGAAGCCGTTGAAGAATTATTAGGGATTACTTTGCCCGATAAGCAAGAATGATCGTGCTTTTTGCATTTTAGTAAGGAGTGAAATCATGGCAAAAGATCCAATTAAAAAAGCAGAAAACGGCACTTATTATTTTCGAGCCAACCTCGGATATCATCCTGTAACCGGAAAACAGATTCAAAAATACCGCAGCGGATTCTCAACAAAAAAAGAAGCCCGTGCCGAGTATTCCAAATTGATTCTTGCATCAACGGAAGAATTAGCTGATAAGAAGGAAGACATTACCTTCAAAAAGTTTATTGAAGAAATCTATCTTCCGTGGTACAAAACTCAGGTGAAAGAAAGTACCTACAAGAATCGTTACTCGACCATTCAAAAACACTTTGCCTATTTCTACAAGAAGAAAGTGTCCGAAATAGAAGCGATAAATGTACAGACCTGGCAGCTCAAGTTGGCAAAACAATTCAGTCCAAACTATGTACGCATTGTTCAGGGAATGTTATGTTTAGCTTTTGACCGGGCGATTATCCTCGGACTTGCAAAGAAGAATCCTGCCCGCATGATCGGCAATATCAAATCTAAAAAAGTAAAGATCGACTTCTGGACTTTGGAGGAGTTTCAGAAGGTAATATCCCTGCTGTACAAAGGTGACTACTACGAGCACTATCTCTTCATCTCGTTCTGGCTTTTATTTATGACTGGAATGCGTATTGGAGAGCTGCCGCCTTACAGTGGGATGATATTGATTTTGAAACAGGTATGCTGATTATTAGTAAAACACTGTACTATAAAACAATGAATGACTACAAATTCGTTGAACCTAAGACGCAGGCAAGCAACCGTACCATTTATATTGATGCTGATACCATCAAGGAATTACAAGAATGGAAGGCGGTCCAGGCAAAGGTTTTACCAAATTGTGGATTCGTACTGAGTTATAACAGTACACCCACCAGCAAAACAACGCTTCCAAGAGCATTAGAGAAATTGGCAAATTTAGCTGGTGTCCACAGAATCAAAATTCATGCCCTGAGACATTCGCATGCTTCCCTGCTTATCAGCATGGGCGAAAATCCACTGCTGATTAAAGAGCGTCTTGGACATGAAAAAATACAGACGACACTAGGAACTTATGGTCATCTGTATCCAAACACCAATATTGAGATTGCAAAGAAGCTGACCGGGGTTCTCAGCTACCAGTCAGCTTCTCAAAGTATTGCTAATTATACCAGTAATCAGCATACTGCAATGTATCACAAAGAAATATAAAAATGCAATGATAATGCAATTTCAAACACCCAAAGCCGCAAAGCCCCGTGGTTACGGGCTTTGTAGCCCAGCGTCAACTATTCAAACTCAATCGTTCCAGGTGGTTTTCCCGTCAGATCATACACTACGCGATTCACATGATTTACTTCATTGACAATTCTGCTTGTCACTTTATGCAGTACTTCCCATGGAATCTCTGCTGACTCTGCTGTCATAAAGTCAATCGTATTGACTGCGCGAAGTGCAACTGCGTAATCATAGGTTCTTTCATCCCCCATAACTCCAACGCTTCTCATGTTTGTCAATGCAGCAAAATACTGTCCGACTGTCTTGTTCATGCCTGCTGCGTCCATCTCTTCACGGTAAATAGCATCTGCATCCTGAACGATTTTTACTTTTTCTTCTGTTACTTCTCCGATAATACGGATTCCAAGTCCCGGTCCCGGGAACGGCTGTCTGAACACCAGACGCTCCGGAAGTCCGAGCTCCAGACCTGCTTTTCTTACTTCATCCTTGAACAAATCACGAAGCGGCTCAATAATTTCTTTGAAATCTACGTAATCCGGGAGTCCTCCTACGTTATGGTGAGACTTAATCACTGCGGATTCACCGCCGAGACCACTTTCTACTACGTCCGGATAAATGGTTCCCTGTACCAGGAAATCAACCGTTCCAATCTTTTTCGCTTCTTCCTCGAATACACGGATGAATTCTTCTCCGATGATTTTTCTCTTCTGCTCCGGCTCTGTCACTCCTGCAAGTTTCTCATAAAATCTCTGCTGTGCGTTCACCCGGATAAGTTCAGGTCATAGTCACCTTCCGGTCCGAAGATTGCTTCTACCTCATCTCCCTCGTTTTTACGAAGAAGTCCATGGTCTACGAATACACAGGTAAGCTGGTTTCCGATTGCCTTGGAAAGCATAACTGCTGCCACGGAAGAATCCACACCGCCGGAAAGTGCACACAATACTTTTCCGTCGCCTACTTTTGCACGAATCTCTTTGATTGAGTTTTCTACAAACTCATCCATCTTCCAGTCGCCGGCACATCCGCACACATTTCTCACGAAATTGCTGAGCATCTCTTTTCCCTGTACTGTATGAAGTACTTCCGGATGGAACTGGATCGCATACAGCTGTTTTTCTGCATTCTCTGCGGCTGCTACCGGACAGTTTGCCGTATGTGCTGTAATCTCAAATCCCGGTGCGATCTGCGCAATATAATCAAAATGACTCATCCAGCAGATTGTAGATGCTGACACGCCTTCAAATACTTTTGAAGAGGCTTTATCGATCAACACCTCAGTTTTTCCATATTCTCTGACATCTGCACGTTTTACTTCACCACCAAGTACATGCATCATCAGCTGGGCTCCATAACACAGTCCCAATACAGGGATTCCAAGTTCAAACAATTCTTTTGTATAGGTCGGGGAGTCTGCCTCATAGCAACTGTTCGGACCACCTGTCAGAATGATTCCTTTTGGATTCATATCCTTGATCTTCTGAAGGTCTGTTTTGTAAGAATAAATCTCACAATATACATTGCATTCTCGAACGCGTCTTGCAACCAGCTGATTGTACTGCCCGCCAAAATCGAGTACGATTACTAATTCGTTTTTCACAAATGTTTCCTCCTAATGTTTATCCTAGTATTTTTATTATAATGTAGCACTTCTGAATTTACAAGTTTCTTTTCTTGTAGTTTCACCAGTTTTACTTTCAAATACTCTAATTCTAATCTGTCTGATCAAAGGATATAGCTGTCTGCATTGATCACTTTCGCAAAGAGCAGATCCTGAATTCCGATATTCTTACCAGGCAGCTCTTCTCCATCAGCTTCTCCAATTTGCGCTACATTTTGCGAAATGGCTACAATCACACTTTTCTGTTCTTCATTACACAATACCTGTGCGCAGTTTTGAATCCTGAGGTAATTTAATATCAATTCCGGCGTTACATCTTGTGCAATCTTTACAGTGGCTATATTTCTTACAAGAACTTGATCTGAAGAATTTTCAAGCAACATTTTATCTATGCTAATATTAGGCTTATTTTCAATGATTCTGCCTCCCATTCAAATTCAAGTCTCTGATAGTCCACATTTAACTTTTTAAATGACGCTTCTTGATTTTTCATCAAAACTACCGTTTCCTTTACCATGAGTTTTGAAATCAACTCATCTAATGTATCTAATTTGACATCTTCCGGTACTTTTAGATTTCCGTACACATAAATGCTGTCTCCCTCTTTCTTCAGTAATTCTTCATTTAAAACTGCATCTCCATAATGAAGTGCCATTCCTGCAGGGATGACTACAAAATTCACTTTTGCATCAAATAGCTCGATACACGATTCCACCATTTCTTCCGGAATGATCAACTGTTCTGTAACAAACCGGACATTTTTTTCGACTAGCTTTTGCATATCTACCGATTTATCCTGAATAATTACTTTGTCTTTTACATAATATTTGTTGTCTTCTTTTGCTCTCAAAGGGAAATATTTATCTACAATGAATGTGTCATTTAATATCATACAGTCATCCGGATAGATCGAAACGGAATTACTTGCGGATAATTTTGTCAGATAACCCGAAATACTTTCCGCACATCGAACAGAACCGTTCACATGAATTTTCTCATATTTCTCTAAAATTTCTTTTGTACCTGAATGTATATTGAGGGCTCCATTTACGATTAACAATGTATGTTCCTGAACAACCATAGAATCTGTTATTTCATACGATCCATTGATTACTTTTAACTCTGTCTCAACATCATCTGCAATTTCTATTGTATAATCTTGATTTATCGTGACAGGAAGACGATTTAAAATACTTTTACTGGAAGTACTGACGATAACAATATCTGCATTGATTATCATGTTTTTATAGTTGTTGTAATCTTCTTCTTTCATTTTTCTGGCATCACAGATATCACAATTTAATACATAGTTTTTCTTATCAAACATATTTGTTCCCTCCTAAAATTCTTTTTAAATGTTGACGTGCAGAAGAAAGTTTGGATCGGACCGTTCCTGGTGAAAGCAAAAGGATATCTCCAATTTGTTTGGAATTATACCCTTCCAAGTAACGTAACGAAAAAATTACTCCTTCCAGATCCGGTAAAGTTTCCAGCAGCTTCTCCCATTCTAATCGAACCAGTCTTCAGAATCTATTTGTGCTGCGAAAACTCATCCAAGATGATTTCCTTCTTGCCATGTCTGAGACGATCTACATATAAATTTTTAACAGTTCGATATAACCATGAGCGACTTTGCTGTTCTTTCAGCGTGGATAAGGTATCCTCATGAAGCATTGCGCGCAAGAAAGCTTCATGCACCAGTTCCTCCGCGGTATACAGGTTTCCTGTCATACTATGGCACCAATTGATCAATTCCTCATAATATTTCTTATACAGTTCCTCTATCATACCTTGCGATCCTTTCTTTTGCCTTTCACTTATAAGACGGATAACCGGACAAAAGTGTTGAAAAATATTTCTCTATCCTCATTTCTTCTATTTTCTATTTCTTTGTATACTGAAAAGGCCAATGCACTTTCGTACATCGGCCTTTGGAATTCTCTCCCTTAGGTTTGCTTAGTTTGGGGAATTTGGAGTCAGATTTTCATCTAACATCATATTTAGGAGGGCTGCCGCTAGGCAGCGTAACGGGAGATTTCCTTTTTCAGTTCTTCGCAATGATCACCGTAAACCTGCAGTGATATCACGTTGTTCAGCCCGAGATTCATGATTCCTAAAATAGATTTTGCATCTACCACAAATCTTCCTCTCTTCATATCCATATCATATGGATACTTTGCCACTGTATTTACAAAATTTAGAATTTCCTCGGGGTTTTTAAAGCTAACTAACATTTCGCTCATCATAAATACTCCTCTTCTATCTATACTGATGTCTTCCTATGATGCCTTCCATGTTTCACTCTTACGAGGTTATCACATTCTGTCAAAAGAAACAGGGTGAAATATCTTAAAAAGGGAGATTTTTTTAATGAACCGATTTTCTGAAGTCATTTGGAAGCATCCCAACTTCCTCTTTAAATACCTTACTCATATATTTCGGATCTGAATATCCAGCAAGCTCCGCAATCTGATTCAGTTTCAAATGTGTATTTAAAAGCAGCTCCTTTACCTTCTCTATCCTGTATTTGCGGATTGTCTCGGTAAAAGTACTTCCGGTTTCTTTTTTAAACTGTGCGCTTAAATATTCTTCCGATACATAAAGCTTATTCGCAATCTCCTCCAGTGTAATCCCCTGATCATAATATTTGCGGATCAGCTTTTTCGCCTGTTTTACCAGAACACTTGTCTCCTCGCCTTCCTCTTCCGTCTCAAACTCAAACAAACCGAAAAAGGCTTTCAATGCAGCTTCCAGCTGATTCCAGCTCACTGCTACTGTAATTTCCTGCAGGATATTCTGCACTTCCAGATCCAGTTCAACCGAAACTTTTGCCTTATAGATTCCGAATACGGCCAGGCTCAAATGAATGATCGCCTGTTTGATATCTGTCGGTGTATGAAACTCTTCTTGATAGCAGTTCGCCAGTTCCCAGAAACATTTTTTTAATTCCTCTTTGTTCTCCTGTAAAACCGCCTGTTTTGCCTTTTCTTCCAATTCCACAGGATATTTTAACGGTACCGGATGCTGCTGCTCAATCAACTCGTTGCTGATCAGTGTTCCTTTCGGAAACATCAGATTCCATTCTCTCTGTACACGGATTTCCTGCAATGCAGACGGCATATCCAACAGCCGTTCTACCGTTTTCCAGAAGCAGACCACCGGAGTTTCCAGCTGACTGCAAACCATTGGGACAACGGACTTTTCAAATCGCTCTTTCTGGGACGCTCCGTCTTTCACCTGATAAATCACCATCGTCAACAGCTGCCAGCTGTCGGATTCCAAAATGCAGGACTTATAATGTATAGCGTGATCCCCCACCGTTTCCAAAATCTGCCTGGTCAACGACTTCTGTTTTCTGTAACTGTCCCCTAGCCACACACCAAAAAGTTCTGCCGGTTCTTCCAGAGAAACACCGTATTTTTGCTGCATTGTTTTATTTAATTGTGAATTCTGGCGCACCTGACCATGCATACAGGCCAACATAATATTTTCCACGGAAAAAATCTGCTCTGTCCCCTGATCCTCTGAGATTTCTCTCTCTGCCTGTTTTAAGGCACTTTTCAATTCCGGAATCTTAATCGGCTTCAGCAGATAGCTGTCTGCTTTGAGTTCAATCGCCTTTTGGGCATACTGAAATTCCGAATATGCCGAAAGGATAATGGCTTTACATTTTATATTTTCCTCCCGCAATTTCTTCATCATGGCAATCCCATCCATTTTGGGCATCCGAATATCCATAATGACCAGATCCGGATTCAGTTCACGAATCAGCTGATAGCCGGCTTCCCCATCCGCCGCTTTTCCTACCAGCTCATATTCCGGATTGATCTTGCTTAGAAGCTTTGCCATTCCTTCACGAATCGGCGCTTCATCCTCAACCACTACAATACGCATGTAGTTTCCTCCTCTATCGGTATAAATAAGTGTACTTTTGTATAGTTTCCAACTTCACTTTCAAAATATAATGCTGCCTGTCCCCCATAATACAATTTCAGGCGCTTTCTTACATTTGCAATTCCAAGATGTCCTTCCATCTCGCACTCGTCCTGATTAAGTTTGGCTACCATGTCCGGATCCATTCCCTGTCCATTGTCCTGGATCAGAATATGCAGCTGTTCTCCGCTTTTCTTCATGCGGATATTCAAAGCACACTCTTCCTGATCTGCAAACGCATATTTGATCGTATTCTCCACAAACGGCTGTAAAAGCAATTTGTGGATTCTGCATTCCTTCACATCTTCCGGCATATAAATCTTTACATCCAGACGCTTTCCGAATTTTGCACTCTGCAGCATAATATATTGCTTCAGCCAGGCAATTTCTTCGCTGATACTCGCTGTTCCTCCTGCATTTTTCACTGTATAACGCAGAATGTCCGCAAGTGCACCAACCATTCCACTAATCTCATACTGCTCATTTTCAATCGCCTTCCAGTTGATCGTATCCAGCGTATTATAGAGAAAATGAGGATCGATCTGTGCCTCCAGGGCTGACAATTCTGCATTTTTCTGATCCAGAACCGCCTGTTTTACTTTTGCAATCAACATCTCCAGATGTGCAACCATCTCATTAAATCCTGAACTGATCTGTTGTATCTCCATAGGCAGATGCGGGTTCACTCTCACCTGATGATCAAACTCACCCTGTTCTACACAACTCATTACGCCGGTAATTGATTCTACCGCCTGAATGTATGGTCTGCTGAAAAAATGAAGCAATATGAACATGATCACGATCGTCATGCTGATAATGATAAACAGATAAATCCATTGACTGACGGACATTTTCCAGTAATACGCAAGTGGCTGCTCATTGCAGATTGCAAATCCGCTGATTTCATGATCTGCTGTCGTATACTGGTAATTTTCGGAATCCTGTATCTCACTGAGCTTCTTCCCGATCTTCTTTGGATCAGGCGCACTCACAATCACATCGTCGCTCAGCAGATATTCTCTGGAACCAATATCCGATGCAATTGCTCTGCGAATTCTCTCCTCATTGACACTTAATACGACCGTTCCCTGAAAATTCTCGATAATACGATAGTCTGTAATATTTCTTGCAATATAAAACATATAATGATTCTTGTCAGCAATCTTCACTGGCTTTCCATCTCCGAAATAAACAGCCCCCCGTTCTATTTTCGGAATCTCAACCTTATCTGCCCACGTCTCACTTCCAGAAAATGACGAAAGACTCTCATAATATATGATCTCTCCCGTCTTTAACTGTATCGTGATCCCTTCCACTCCGGTAAACTGATTGCAAATATGACTCAGTTTTTCCTGAGACTGGTGCTGTTACTCTCACGATCCCCCCGGCTCTCGTTCAATGCTCTTACAATTTCCAGAACACCTTCATCCGTGCTGAAATCATATAAGATTGTCTCGTACTTATCCAGAACCATCTCCAGATTTTTCTCTGCCGTATCCAGATTACTCTTTATTCGGTCTGATAGATTTTCTTTTAACCGCTGCTGTATATTGATCTGCGAGATAATTGCAAAGATCAAAACCGGAATCAATGCTGTCAAAAGAAAATTTGTCATTAATCTGCGTTTCAGGGTGCCTCGTATTTGCCCGTTTTTTCCTTGTCTCAATTAGCTTCTCCTGTATCTTACTTTCTATTCTCAGCATACCTGCTGACTTTCTTCCTTATTATAGCACACATTCCTATGTCAGCTCTTGTTCTTTTCATGCTGGTGTAAATATTTTTCTTTTGTAGCCAGTCCACCGCGTATGTGACGCTCTGATTTATTCATATCCAACACTTTTCGCGCCTTTGCCGCCAGTATCGGCCGAACCTGAAGTAATCTTTCTGTCACATCCTTGTGCACCGTACTCTTACTAATCCCAAACTGCTTCGCTGTCTGCCTCACTGTCGCATTATTTTCTATTATATAAGTTGCGATCTCAACGGCCCTCTCCTCGATATAATCTTTCATGGAAACCCCTGTATAATTTGTTTATACAATCTATGCAGGGCTAAGAGACAGTATGCGGAATGTACACTCCGATTCGTCTATATTTCTTTTGATATCTACAACAACTAATCTGAACCTGTTTCATTTTTCTGTATCTATTCGATTGTAAATAATTCAGGCAAGTTCCACCACATGATTTATACTATCAATTACAATATACTTCCATGATATAATCTCATAACATGCCTCCGTTTTTTTCGGCACAATATCCCTAAGTCTTCTATTATTGTTCCAAAATCTAAGGTATGCTCAACTTCATAATTTTCTTTTCATTCATCCAAAACCTCCTATTATTTAGCAATGGCAAGATAATCTTTTTCCTGCTTCGCCATTCTATTATCCTCCCTTTACTCGTATCTTTAAAACAAACCAAACAACGATGACTCATCAAAAAGTACATCATTTGATAAGCATAGCCCATATGTATCTACAAACATTCTTATAAATTCACCTGATAGTTCTTTATTTTCTTCATAATCCTTTTGTAGCAACTGCTGAAAATACGCTCACTTCTACAGCTTCATCATATACCTCGCATATTTCTAAATACGTATTCGAATAATGTCTTCTTTCTTCCGAAAAAGTATTTGTTACATTTCTGCAATTTCCCATACTATTATATCTCCTTCCTATCCTTCATTTTAACTGCTTTTCATCTGTAACTCAAGAAAATGAGTGACAAAAAGACCGGAATTCCCCTGCAGTCATTACTTTTTCCCCATTCTCCACACTTCAAAACCTCAAAATTTTATTGTAATATTTTACCAATTTTTATAGTATTACACGCCAAAAAACCATGATATTATAAAAACAATTCTTCCAGTTTTTCAAACACGCGCAATCTGAAGGATAACAAGAAGAGTAAATTTTTTATGTAGGAGGGCACTATGAAAAATCGTTTACGATCCATGTTTATAGCCGCCGTACTGGTTGGCACAGTTGTCGCAGGAAGCTTCACAGCTCCATTTTCTGTTCAGGCAGCGAAAAAGGACACCACATCTTTTGAAGATTTAAACCAGTCTCAAATAGTAGAAGCAATGGGACCTGGCTGGAATTTAGGAAATCAGCTGGAAAGTGTCACTGACAACGTTCCGGAGGAAACAAACTGGGGAAATCCTGTAATCACAGAAAAACTCATTCAAAGTGTAAAGGCTGCAGGCTTTAAATCGATCCGTATCCCTGTATCCTATTTTGCCAAAATCGACGATGACAAAGATTATACGATTGACAGCAAATGGCTGGATCGTGTACAGGAAGTTGTAGACTACTGCATTAAAAATGACTTATATGCAGTGATCAACATTCACGGAGATGGCTATAATACCATCGATGGCAGCTGGCTTTTGTGCAATGGAAAAAATCAAACAGAGATTAAGAAAAAATATAAAAAGGTATGGAAGCAAATTGCAGAAAGATTTAAAAATTACGATGAGCACTTACTGTTCGAGTCCATGAATGAAGAATTTGACGGCAGTTATTCTGAACCGAATAAAGAGTACTATCAAAATATTAATGACTACAACCAGATATTCGTTGATACTGTTCGGAAAACAGGAGATAACAATACAAAGCGTTGGCTGATTATTCCCGGCTGGAACACAAATATTGACTATACCGCCGGAGATTACGGTTTTAAACTTCCTACGGATCAATACCGCGACAAACCAATCGATAAAGAAGAACAACGAATTATGATTTCTGTTCACTATTATTCTCCTTGGGACTTCTGTGGCGGAGAAAACGGTGTGATCACTCAATGAGGCAACGAAGCGGATGATCCTTCCAAAACAAGTACAACCTGTGACGAAACTTACATGAAAAATCAGTTAAATCTGATGAAAACAACATTTGCAGACAAGGGATACCCTGTTTTCATCGGTGAATACGGCTCTATCGACAAAACATCCTATGACAGTGAAAACGAATATTACCGTGCATATTTTGCCCGAAAATTGTGCCAGCTGAGTCGTAAAAACGGATGTATTCCAATGTACTGGGACAATGGATACAATGGTGTCCACGGATTCGGCTTATTTGATCGTACAACATGTGAAGTCACACAGCCTGTCATTATTGATGCCATTATGGAAGGTTTTGGTCAGAAAGCATCTCAAAACAGCACTCTGATGTCCGTCCGCCTGTATGTGTCAGACAGTAAATACTGGACGACCATTCAAAGTGATAACACTGCAAGAATTACCAAAAAAGGCGGCACCTATACGCTGAAACTGAAAGGTGATAAAGATATGCTTTCAAACATCACAACCATTGCTTTAAAAGACTGTAACGTTGAACTTGGAAATCAGACAAAATCCGACTTTACCAATGCTCAGATTGTAATTGACAAGGTTCGTTTAATGGAACCGATTACACGGTAAAAGAAAATAAAAATGATGAGGTTTTCTCTGAAAAAAGCAGCCTTCAAATGGAGCTGATCAATCAGTGGAACGAAGCAGATCCGATGATCGAAGGTCTGCAGAAAAAAGAATCTTTTTCTTTCCAGAATGCAGACTATAAAGATGAAAATGTGTTAGAGGTTACATTCACCATCTCCAACTTGAAATAAAAATAACAGACTCATTTTCAATATTTTTTTAATCTCCACCTCGATTTCATTACGAATTTTACATTTGAATTGCGAACTGAAAAATACCGCATATTCATTTTTGAATAATGCGGTACTTTCAGCAATTTATTCACTGTAATACAACTGCTTCGGACTCTTTGGCTTATCTGGTATACTCAGCTTTATCTTCCCGCTTTCAACCAGAGGCATTATATTTTTTTGAATCGCATACGTCACAGAGGATAATCCTAAATAATCGCATATTTCTTTTCTTGTTCTTGGTGTCTTGCAGAATATTAGTAGATTTCTTACTTCTTCATCACCAACTTCTTCTACTTCATTCTGAACTATTTCTTTATAGAATTTAACAACAAAATTTCCTCTTTCATCTATAAATTCCGGTTCACGCAAATGATATTTCTTCATCTCTTTCTTGATGGTCGGGATTCCAGAATAACGATTTTCTGTAATGCCTAATACTTCCAAAGAAGATGCTAATACTGGATTTCTTGTATCCGGTTGTACTTTTCCAAGCTGATCTACTCGAATTCTTCCATAAATCCCTCCTGGGTTTCGAATCTCCATTCTATCTTCAAACATGATAATTTGAATAGGCATTCCTTCCGTATGAATACTGTAGTCTCTATGAACCAATGCATTTACAATTGCTTCCCTGATTGCAATTGTAGGATAATCTGAACGATCCTCTCTCTCTCCATTTTCTGGATTAATAATCGTTTTAGTTCGCATATTTTTTCTAACAAATTTTATCGCTGTATTCAACATATCTGATATATTCCCTTCAATGCGTTGATTATCAAGAAAACGTTCTCCAGCTTCTCCTAAATCACCCATTTCTGTTCCTGGCACAACAATTGCTGTAATACATAACTGTGGAAAATAGGCTTGTGGATACGGAGAAAACAACAGGGTTGCACTTAAGGTAATTTTGCCATCACGTTTTATGCTCATTAATTCATAGATACTATTGTCTTCAATTGCAGCCAAATTTGGTTTCCCCATCTTCAATATATCAATATATTTTTGTAATGATTCCTGATTCAAGGATGCCAAGGTGGCCCTTCCTACTTCTCGAATATCATCCTGATATTTCCTTCTAAATGCCTCATAACTATAGATTTCATATTCTGTCATTGGTTCATCACTATCACCAATTCTAGTATAAGATCCTTTTAGTCTGCCTTGTCCTTTGTAATGACATGGTCTTTCCACCAAATCAATCCCTGGTATTTCTGCTGAAACAAAAAATTTCTCATCTTTTTCCACCACAGTAAGTAACGGACGTACCACAGGTTCCATCTGCAAACATTGTTCATTTATTTTCTTTTGTATATCCTGTGGATCATAAACCCCAACTTCCTTATAATCATGTTCTTCATCTACACCGAATATAATCACTCCACCTTCATCTTGATTGGAAAAACTGGACAATGAATCATATAAACGTTTGGGGCATCCTTTTTCTGCACTTTTCAACTCAAGAATTGAGTTTCACATTTCATTTTTTGAATAAATTTTAAATTTTCCAATAGTTCTTCCGTTGTCATTTTAGTTCCTCCATTTATATTTAAGATATTAACACGCTTTTTAAGTTTATTCAAGAAATTCAAAAAATATTCCAGGAACTCAAAAAAGGAACTCAAAGTTTCTACTAAAATTTAAGTTCTTTTGTGTGTACCTTATTATTTTTGCTTACTGTAGAACATCATAAAAAGTCGGAATTTCTCCCGACTTTTCCTTTATTCACTCAATTTAAATCATTTTTTACGCCCTGGCATTTTTGCAGTAATCTGCTTTGATACCCCTTTCGGCACATTGATCTGTATTCCAAATAACATCCGAATAAACCAGATCATAAACAAGAATATAAAAATTGGAATAAGACAAGATGTAACCAACATCACCGCGATTAACTCAATAAATTGATTCAAAAGTTCTTCCCCTTTTTCCAACAATCCTGAAATTCCATCTTTGATTTTCGAT
>ENA-OQCK01000012-OQCK01000012.1-human-gut-metagenome-genome-assembly--contig:-NODE-12-length-95154-cov-3.521020_pt1 | contig 95154 bp, 127 predicted proteins | sample MGYA00242498_ERZ504578 | MGnify/ENA primary metagenome ERZ504578 (study PRJEB26092, sample SAMD00036229) | human gut metagenome | host: Homo sapiens | study: EMG produced TPA metagenomics assembly of...
TACAATTTATTGACTTCATTCTAATACCTATATCTATCACATATATATGAACATATATAACAGATTGTATTGACGGTTCTATCTTTTCTTGTACTACTTGTATTGTTTATCAATATTTCAAAGAACTAATGTGGCTTTCACCGCACTGCTTTCTTTACGAAAGCGGATGCAAAGATAAGGACTTTTTCAGATAACATCCAAACTTTTTTCGAAGTTTTTTGGTTTTTATTTTCCGAACCCTTTATCATTAGCAGAATGTCAATCATTAGGCTCTGTCTCTCTAGCAAAGCGGGTGCAAAAGTAGACAACTTATCCATAACATCCAAATATATATGACTATTTTTCTAATCTTTTTTGAAAATTTTTTGTAACACGCTGATTGACAAGGATGTTGTAGAACATAAATTTTACTGCAGGGAGAACCCATGTAGAATGACTACACATTATTATATTCACACGCGAGAGGAAGGGAAGGGAATGAGACTGTAGAAAAGAAATAAGTACTGTAAGCAAATTTATTCGGTTTCTCAAAAACAATGCTGATACATAAAGTTGATAATAACCGATTCTGGCATTCACCTACCACCTCCCCCTACGGGGACTCCTCCTTCCAGAAGGAGGAGAATAGAGGATACTATCGACTATAAACTAGCAAATCATTATTTTACAGATTCAACTTACAAACAAATTGGAAGAAAAACTGATTCATCAAATTCATTTCTCATATTCTCATACTTTCGGAATAACGCGTTTATTATCAGATAAATGATGTATGAGAAATAAAATAACAGACAGCCATTTCTCATAGTATTCGGGATTATTTCTCATAGAATTCGTTGTGTTCTCATATAGCTTCATAAATCAAATTTCAATATACGACACATTTGAACTAATATTAAATTGTAGAATATAGACTGTTAAATAAATGGTAAATACCTTATAGTTAGAGACTCTTCACCTATTTATAACAGATAATCGATAAGACATATAATTCGTTCCACTACAGTGAATAGTTCTGCGCACTCTAGTAGCAAGAACCGGCTACTAGAGTGAAAAAGCCTGTGCACTGAAGTGGAACAAAAGAGATGATAGTAGAAATTCACAAGGAAAGGCATAATATAACAAGGGCATTAGGATAGAATATGGTATGTAAAGGGAAGACTTCAGAAAAAGAAAGCATATATCAGGAGAACAATATGGAGTAGTGAGAAAAAGAACGGGGGGCTATGAGAAATAAAGAAGAAAGAGTATGAGAAATGACTGAATTATGAGGGAAAACAACAGAAAAACTATGAGAAATACCTCTGTGTTATTTTATTTCTCATACATCATTTATCTGATAATAAACAAGTTATCCCGAAAGTATGAGAATATGAGAAATGAATTTGATAAATTCGGTTCTTCTTCAAATTTGGTGGTAATTTAACCAGTCGTGGTATCTCTATTCCCCTCCTTCGGGGAGTGGCTGAAAGCCGGGGTGGTAAGTAGATACACAATGCTGATAATAACAGACTTACGCATTCACTACACCTCCCCTACGGGGACTCCTCCTTCCCGAAGGAGGAGAATGGAGAATACTATCGATTATCAAATTATTATTTTCCTAATTAATTTTGCCACCAAATCTGAAAAAGAACCTTTACTACATGAATCAGACGAGAAACCAAAGAATTATTCTTTCTGTTAAAACCTCCACAAGCGATAAACAAAAATATCCCCCGGCTGTTACATAGGCAACTTAAACATATTAACCTAAACATAAAAATTATGGCTAGAGAAAGTGTAAAAATCCTACAAGGGAAATTGGATGTAGAAAGTTTGATTTCACAGTTGAACGCAGCATTAGCTGAGGAATGGTTAGCATACTACCAGTATTGGTAGGTGCATTAGTAGTGGAAGGCGCTATGCGTGCCGATGTACAAAGTGAGTTCGAGGAACATGCCGAGGAGGAACGCCGCCATGCACAACTACTCGCCAACCGTATCATCGAGTTAGAAGGAGTTCCGGTACTGGACCCTCAAAAATGGTTCGAACTAGCCAGATGCAAATATGATGCTCCGCAAGAGTTTGATTCAGTAAGTTTATTGAAAGACAATGTGGCTTCCGAACGTTGTGCAATCATTCGTTACCAAGAAATCGCCGACTTTACTAACGGGAAAGATTTTACCACCTGTGACATCGCAAAACATATTCTTGCTGAAGAAGAAGAACATGAACAGGATTTGCAGGATTATCTGACGGATATTGTCAGAATGAAGAAATCATTTCTCGAAAAGTAAATTCTAATTTAATAATGATTAGGTAAGAGAGGGGCATCCATTTACAGGATATACCCTCTTTTATGTATATAGTACGATAAAAACAAAACTATTTTAGAGTAAATCAAGAAGAAATCTTTCTTTTTTCGTATTTTTGTCCCAATATGCACGTTTAATCCAAATAGGTAACGAACATTTGCGAAGAGAATGAAAGTAATTGATTTAATAAATAACAGCAAAAAAACAGCCTTTTCTTTCGAAATCCTCCCTCCACTGAAGGTACGGGGATTGAAAAGTTATATCAAACAGTCGATACGCTCCGGGAATTTGACCCGAAATATATCAATATCACCACGCATCGCAGCGAATACGTATATAAAGACCTCGGCAACGGCCTGTTTCAACGGAACCGTTTGAGAAGACGTCCGGGAACTGTCGCTGTGGCTGCTGCCATTCAGAACAAATATAATATCACCGTAGTTCCGCATATTCTGTGCAGTGGTTTCACACGCGAAGAAACTGAATATGTACTGCTTGATCTCCAGTTTCTGAATATCACCGACTTGTTGGTGCTGCGCGGAGACAAGGCGAAGCATGAGTCTGTATTTACTCCGGAAGGCGACGGATACCACCACGCCATTGAATTGCAGGAGCAAATCAACAACTTCAATAAAGGAATCTTTGTAGACGGTTCGGAGATGAAAGTCACCGCCAGTCCGTTCTCTTATGGCGTAGCTTGTTATCCGGAGAAGCATGAAGAAGCTCCCAATATAGAATCCGACCTCTATTGGCTGAAAAAGAAAGTGGAAGCAGGTGCAGAATATGCCGTGACGCAACTATTTTATGATAATAAGAAATATTTCGAATTTGTGGAACAGGCAAAGGCGGCGGGTATCAACATCCCTATCATTCCGGGAATCAAACCTTTCAAAAAACTATCCCAATTAAGCATGATTCCTAAGACATTTAAAGTGGACTTGCCGGAAGATTTAGTAAAGGAGGCCTTAAAATGCAAAAACGATGCTGAAGCCGAACGGGTCGGTATCGAATGGTGCGTGACACAATGCAAGGAATTGATGTCCCACGGAGTCCCAAGTATTCATTTCTACTCTATCGGAGCAGTAGACAGTATCAAAGAAGTAGCCAAAATCATTTATTGATATGTTTTTTAGAGACGTAATCGGACAAGAAGAAATCAAGCGACGGCTCATTCAGGAAGTGAGAGAGGGACGGATTCCGCACGCCCAGCTCATCTGCGGCCCGGAAGGAGTCGGAAAAATGCCGTTAGCTATTGCTTACGCACGTTATATCAGCTGCACCAACCGGGGCGAGACTGATGCTTGCGGCGTCTGTCCGTCCTGCGTAAAATTCAATAAGCTGGTACATCCGGACGTACATTTTGTTTTCCCTATCGTCAAAAGTGCGAAGGGGAAAAAGGAGGTATGCGATGATTATATCGCCGACTGGCGGCCGTTTGTTATCAACAATCCCTATTTCAATCTCAATCACTGGCTGAACGAAATGGACGCCGAAAACTCGCAAGCATTGATTTATGCCAAAGAGAGTGACGAGATATTGAAGAAGCTCAGTCTGAAATCCAGTGAAGGCGGATTTAAGATTACGATTGTATGGCTACCGGAAAAAATGCACCGGTATGTGCCAATAAATTGCTGAAATTACTGGAAGAACCACCCGAGAAGACGGTTTTCCTGCTTGTATCGGAAGCGCCGGATATGATTCTGCGACTATTCTGAGCCGTACACAGCGTATGAATGTTCGGAAGATTGACGAAGCCAGTATCGACCGGATATTACAGTCAAAATATAGCATTCAGCCTGCCGACAGTCTTTCCATTGCCCACCTGGCAAACGGTAATTTTATAAAAGCGCTTGAAACAATTCATCTGAACGAGGAGAACCAACAGTTCTTTGATTTATTCGTCAGCCTGATGCGGTTGTCTTATCAACGGAAAATCAGGGAGATGAAGATGTGGAGCGAGCAAGTGGCAGGTATGGGACGCGAACGGCAGAAGAACTTTCTGGAATATTGCCAGCGCATGATCCGGGAGAACTTTATCTTCAACCTGCATCAACGCGACCTTACTTATATGACTATCAACGAACAGAATTTTGCAATCCGCTTTGCTCCTTTCGTCAACGAACGTAACGTCATGGGTATCATGGACGAGCTAAGCGAAGCACAACTGCATATTGAACAGAATGTAAATGCTAAAATGGTATTTTTCGACTTCTCATTGAAGATGATCGTACTGTTGAAGCAATAATAAATATATAAACTATGGAATATAAACTTCATAATGGGAGCGGCAGCCTTTGTTGCAAAGGATGCTCCCGCCAAGATAAAAAGCTGAACACCTACGATTGGCTGGCAGACATACCGGGCAATGCGGAAGAAAGTGATATGGTAGAGGTACAATTCAAAAATACCCGCAAAGGGTATTATCGCAACAGCAATAAAATCAAACTGGAAAAGGGAGACATTGTTGCCGTTGAAGCTGCCCCCGGACATGACATTGGCGTAGTAACCCTTACCGGCAGACTTGTCCCCCTGCAAATGAAGAAAGCCAACTTCAAAGCGGATGCGGAAATCAAACGAATCTACCGGAAAGCCAAACCGGTGGACATGGAGAAGTTCAACGAAGCAAAAGATAAAGAACACGCTACCATGATCCGTGCACGCCAGATTGCATTGAACTTGAATCTGAACATGAAAATCGGAGATGTGGAATATCAAGGAGACGGTAACAAGGCTATCTTCTATTACATCGCCGACGAACGGGTAGACTTCCGCCAACTGATTAAGGTATTAGCCGAAGCTTTCCGAGTACGTATCGAGATGAAGCAGATCGGTGCCCGTCAGGAAGCCGGACGTATCGGTGGAATCGGTCCTTGCGGACGTGAACTTGTTGTGCTACCTGGATGACGAGTTTTGTTTCCGTATCTACCAGCGCCGCACGTTTCCAGGATATCTCACTCAACCCCCAGAAACTTGCCGGACAGTGTGCAAAACTGAAATGCTGCCTGAACTACGAAGTAGACTGTTACGTAGAAGCACAGAAACGTCTGCCTTCTAAAGAGATTGAGCTGGAAACCAAGATGGTACTTTCTATTTCTTCAAGGCCGACATCCTCAGCAACCAAGTTTCTTATTCTACAGATAAGAACTTCCCTGCCAACTTAGTCACTATTAGCGGGAAACGTGCTTTTGAAGTGATCGGCATGAATAAGAAGGGTATGAAACCGGACAGCCTGCTTGAAGAAGAAAGGAAAGCGGAGCCGAAGAAACCGATAGACTTGTTGGAACAGGAAAGTGTAACCCGTTTCGACCGTAGCCGTAATAACAGTAAGGAAGGAAATAACGCCAACCGAAACAAGAAAAAGAAAAAGGAACTCCCAACAACAACCGACCGCAACAACAAGTAGAAGGACTAATCGTCCGCAGCAACCGCAACGGGAAAACGAGGGTCGTCCACAACCTGCGGAAAACGGAAACAGAGGAGATCGGGAAAACAGACCAAGAAATAATAATAACAACCGGAACAGAGGACAAACCAGGGACGGAATAATGAGAACAGACGTCCGGAGAGAAGACAGGAACGGCCACAAACCAGGAACGCCCGCAAGGTCAGGAACGTGAACGCCCTGCAAGACCAGAACCCAGACCGGAAAGATACCCAAATCAAGCGAAACCGCAAAATAATGAAAAGCCTTCTCAGGAATAGTTTATTCTGTCTGCTCGGTATTTGCCTAATGGCTGCCTGCAATGAGAATACCGTGTATCACTCCTATCAGTCCCTTCCCGACGAAGGGTGGGGAAAGAGTGATACACTCTCTTTTCTGATTCCTGTCACCGACAGTATTCCGCCTACACTCAGATTATTCGCGGAGGTTCGCAACAGAACAGATTACCCTTATCATAACCTGCATCTATTTATCAGTCAAAACCTGCAAGACTCTACGGTATGGCGGACGGATACTATTACTATAAACCTGGCTGATTCCACGGGAAGGTGGATCGGAAATGGTTGGGGAAGTATCTATCAATCAGCGGTCTTTATCAAATCCGTACGTCCTTTGTATCCTGCTAATTACACCTTCAAAATTATGAACGGGATGAAAGATGAGAAGTTGTCCGGAATCAATGACATTGGTATCCGAATTGAAAGACAGGAGAATTAGAAAATAAACGAACTAGAGTCTCCTGCCGCGCCCTGCATCTATCCGCAGGAAAATAAACAGCAATATCGTAAATCCCCATAAAGAAGAACCTCCGTAACTAAAGAAGGGTAATGGGATACCAATTACAGGAGTCAGCCCTAACACCATCCCTATATTGATAAATAGGTGAAAGAGGAAAATACTCACGACCGAATACCCATATACGCGACCGAAAGCAGACGGTTGCCTTTCGGAAAGGAATATCAATCTCAATATCAAAATAAGAAAAGCCAGCAAGACCGCGGCCGAACCTACAAACCCTTGTTCCTCTCCCACCGTACAGAAAATGAAGTCGGTATCCTGCTCAGGGACGTATTTCAATTTGGTTTGCGTTCCGTTCAAAAAGCCTTTCCCTGTCAATCCGCCGGAACCGATAGCAATCTTGGACTGGTTTACATTGTAGCCGGCACCGGTTAAATCTTCTTCCAAACCCAATACTACTTTAATACGGATTTGCTGATGCGACTCTAATATATTATCGAAGACATAGTTACTGGAATATAAGAATCCAATGGAGCCGATTGAGAATAAAGCAATCAGGAAATAAGAGCGCTGACGCTCGCTCAATGCCAAGTAAATCAAATAACCTACCACAACGACACAAAGCCCCCACTGCACCCAGACCAGACTGAAATGGATCCAATATTCGGATATCAGATAAGCGATAAGCAAGACAATCAAACTTCCTCCGATAATATTCCGGGCAGGTTCCCACCGCTTGCGGTATACCCACACCATACCACCGGCAAATAATAAGATCAGCAGCAACACAATAAACTCTCCCAACGGAGTCGGTGTATCGGCTATGAATACTTCATCGAAGCGGATGCCTACCACAAAATAGATGACCGCACATACCCCCGAAAAAAGTACCACACCCGGCATTCCCTCCCGGTAAAGCACCAAGAAGAAAGCAAGATAGACCAAGGCAGAACCTGTCTCCCGCTGACCGATAATCAACAACATCGGAAGGAGGATAATAAAACCCAGTACCAGAGCACATTTCTCTTTCTTTATGCTGAATGAATAGGAGTTTATATATTTGGCCAATGCCAATGCGGTAGCAAACTTGGCAAATTCGGCTGGCTGCAGGCTGACAGGCCCCATTACCAACCAAGAACGGGAGCCTTTGGTATCCGGCGCGATAAAAATAGTAACGATAAGCAAAATTATCATTCCTATATATATAATGTACGCGAACATATCATACATCCGGTCTTCCAACATCAACAACACGAAACCGAGACCGAAGGAACAGATAATCCAGACAAATTGCTTGCCGGCACGGTAGAGAAGTCGAGGAAGTCACGATCACCATAGTCATAGCTGGCTCCACAGACACTGAACCACCCGCCGACAATCAGAAGCAGGTAAATGCAAATCGTTACCCAATCCAGTGATTTCCACAAACTATCGTTCCTCGTTACCATACAATATCACTCTGTTACTAAATTCTTCTGCTCTCAATTCATTCTCGGGAGATAGTTTGCCTTTCAAGTACTGCTCCATAAGCAATGCCCCGAAAGGTACTCCGTATGTAGCTCCCCAACCTCCATTCTCCACATACACGGCAATGGCTATCTTCGGCTTGTTCATCGGCGCAAAGCCATAAATACAGAATGGTCATGTCCGCGGTTCTGCGCCGTACCTGTCTTTCCACAAGCTTCCAAGTCCGGAACCATTACCGACAACATACGGCAAGTTCCGCCTGTAGCAGCTCCGCGCATCCCTTCCACCACCGATTCATAATGCCGTTTCTCAATTGTAGTATAACGTGGCGTACGATAAATACTATCCAACTGATTATCTTGAATCTCCTTCACAATATGCGGTGTGATAAAATATCCGCGATTGGCAATCGTTGCACCCAGATTGGCTATCTGGAGAGGAGTAGCCAGAATTTCTCCCTGCCCGATCGAAATACTGATTACCGTCAGTCCATTCCAATGGCCGCGATAAGCCTTATCATAGAACTGTGCATTCGGAATCAAACCACGTTTCTCTCCGGGCAAATCAACACCTAACTTATAACCGAAGCCTTGGGAAACCATGTGATCTTTCCAGACTGTAATTGCGTTTTGCGGTGAACCGTATTTACGGTCGCCGAACATACGGAACAGTCCCCAACAAAAATAAGAGTTGCACGATGTAGCAATAGCAGGAATAAGTGGTATCGGTGCTCCGTGGGCATGACATCCCACCGTCAGCCTGCCGTAATGGAAACCGCGCGAACAAGGGAAAGAAGGAGCCTGCTCAGTCACAATGCCTTCCTGCAAAAAAGTTAATCCCTGTGCCGTCTTAAAAGTAGAACCCGGAGGATATACTCCCATCAATGCACGATTCAGAAGCGGTTTCATCTTATCACGCTGCAACATCAGATGGTTCTTTCCACGCTGACGGCCAATCATCAAATGCGGGTCGTAATTCGGCGAAGATACCAGACAAAGAATCTCTCCTGTCTCCGGCTCAATAGCAACAATACTTCCGATCTTATTTTTCAGTAACCGTTCACCCAACATCTGCAAGTCAATATCCAAACTGAGTGTCAAGTTCTTTCCGGGTACGGAAGGACGGTCATATTCTCCGTCCATATAATGCCCCTGAATACGTCCGTGCGCATCACGAAGCAGAATTTCAATGCCTTTCTCTCCACGCAGATACTTCTCATACGATTTCTCTACACCCAACTTGCCGACATAATCGCCACGAATGTAGTAGCCTTCTTCATCGGCTTCCATTTCTTTTGCCGAGACTTCTCCAATATCACCCAAGGCGTGCGCGGCAGCATCATAAGAGTATTGGCGAATCGTACGCCGCTGGATATAGAAGCCACGGAATTTAAACAACTTCTCCTGAAAGACGCCACATTCTTCCGCCGAAAGTTGCGACATAAACAATTGATTAGTGTATCTGGAATATCCCGGATTCCGGCGACGGTCTTTCATGTCGCTCATGATTTTCAGGAATTGAGCACGAGTAATATTCAACGACTGGCACAGGTCGAGTGTATCCAAGTTCTCTACTTCTTTCGGGACAATCGTTATATCATAAGCAGGCTGGTTAAAACCAGCAACTTACCTGTACGGTCATAGATAGCTCCGCGCGAAGGATATTGAATTTTATTCAGGAACGCATTGCTATCGGCGTTCTTCTTATAATCATCGGTAGTAATCTGCAATACAAAAAGACGGATCAGATAAATCAGCACAATAGACAGTGCAATTCCCCCGATAACAAATTTCCGTTTCTCCAGTCTATAATCTTTTGCCATCGCTATCTCCTTATGCCTTCCACAGCTACAATACAAGTTACAGTCAGAACGGTACACAATGCCACCCGCAGCAGCAACAGCCAAATACCGGAAAACGAGAAGAACTCAATAGAGAGTAAAGCCAGACTATGTATAAAAACACTTGCAGTAGTATATTTCAGAAAAGGAGTGATTCCCATACTCTTGAAAGAAGGTACGAGATTGTCCTGATTATCGCGGGGAGTGAACAAACGCAATAAAGAAGGACGAAGAAAAGCAAGCAACACGGTTGCTGCTGCATTCATTCCCGGAGTATCGGAAAACACGTCAATGGTAAGCCCGAAAAAGAAGGCCCACAACATCAGTCATTCCGGGAAGTGCCGGAATTGAACTTCAAAATAAAATAAATATAGAGAAAAGGCGTAGCATATCCGGCTATATGCACATTATTCAGAATTAGCACCTGAAGAAGCACCAACCGATAAACCAACCGATTCTATGTATATAGGTAATAATCATTGTTTCGTTGTCTTGTTTTCGAGTTCTTTCTGCTCCTGCTGACCGTTCCGCGCTATCACCCGCACATCACTAAGCTTGCCGAAATCGGTAGCCAACTTGATCTTCAGCAGATAGGATAATCCATCATGAGAGTCGGACATATCATCCACCGTCCCCACCATAATTCCTTCGGGAAATACAGTCGAGAAACCGCTTGTCACTACGGTATCTCCCAGATTAAACTCGGCATGACGAGGCAAATCTTTCAGATAAGCGTATCGCGAATCTCCGTGTTCCCACTTCAGATAACCAAAATAATCGCTTCCTACAATCTTGCAACTGATGTTTGATTTGCTATTCAGTACAGAAATCACCACCGAATAGGAAGGAGATGTTTCGTAAACAATTCCCACAATCCCGTTTCCGTCTACCACGCCCATTTCGGAATGAATGCCGGAAGAAGAACCTTTATCAAGCGTTATATAATTATCGGCCAGGTTCAGGCTATTCTTAATCACACGTGCCTTAAACAGCTGATAATCTTTCTGAGGCATCTTCCGGATACTGTTCACCGCGATAGAATCGAGTTGACGTTCTTTCAACGCTTTTTCCAAATTATTGATCTGCTCTTCCAATAACATATTCCGGTCCAGCAGGTCTTCATTGACCGATTTCAGGTGGAAATAGGAAGATATACCTCCCGAAACTTCATAAACCGCCCCCACAACTGTATTGGCAGAAGTGAAATAAGCACTCTGCTGGTAATTGTTGAACCGAAATAACAAAACAAAACTGGCTACCTCCAATATGACAAAGAGGAACCAGTAATTGTATTTCAAAAGGAAGTTTATTAAATTCCGCATGAATCAGAGTCCGTGATTTTATCTCATTAGGAAAGAGAAACGATCTACATTCTTTAATGCTACCCCTGTCCCCTTGGCAACAGCGTGTAAAGGATCTTCCGCAATATGGAACGGGATATTTATCTTATCAGTCAGTCGCTTATCCAAACCACGGAGTAACGCACCACCACCGGCCAGATAGATACCATTATGAACGATATCCGCATAAAGTTCGGGAGGAGTATTCTCCAATGCACTCAAGATAGCCGTTTCAATCTTGGAAATCGATTTCTCCAGACAGTGAGCCACTTCCTGATAACATACCGGCACTTCCATAGGAAGGGCAGTAATACGGTTCGGACCGTGAACGATATAATCTTCCGGAGCGTCTTCACCCAGTTCGGTCAAAGCCGCACCTACATTAATTTTGATACGTTCCGCCATACGCTCGCTGACCTTCACATTATGCTGACGGCTCATATATTCTTGAATATCCGCAGTCAAGTCATCACCGGCAATACGGATAGAGTTGTTGGAAACGATACCTCCCAAAGAGATAACGGCAATCTCCGTAGAGCCACCACCTATATCAACAATCATGTTTCCTTCCGGAGCTTCCACGTCAATACCGATACCGATAGCTGCAGCCATCGGTTCGAAAATCAGATAGACATCACGTCCGCCAGCATGCTCGGCAGAGTCGCGAACAGCACGGAGTTCAACTTCCGTACTTCCCGACGGTACGCCGATCACCATACGGAGAGAGGGTGAGAAAAGATGATTGCGGGTGTTTACCTGCTTAATCAGACCACGCATCATCTGCTCGCAAGCATAGAAGTCAGCGATTACCCCGTCTCTCAACGGACGAATTGTACGTATATTTTCGTGGGTCTTTTCATGCATCAACTTCGCCTTTTCTCCTACGGCGATCATCTTATCCGTACGGCGGTCCAAGGCTACAACCGAAGGCTCATCCACCACGATTTTCCCGTTCGTGATGATAATGGTATTGGCTGTACCCAAGTCCATTGCTATTTCTTGTGTAAAAGAGAATAATCCCATTCTTGATTCTTGTTTTTAATGTTTAAAATGACGGATACCGGTAGTCACCATTGCCATGCCATGTTCATTGCAGTAAGCAAAAGACAAATCATCTTTCACTGAACCACCCGGCTGAATTACAGCTGTAATTCCTTCTTTATCGGCAATTTCCACACAGTCAGGGAACGGGAAGAAAGCATCCGAAGCCATTACTGCACCATTCAGGTCGAAACCGAATGATTTAGCTTTTTCAATCGCTTGCTTCAATGCATCCACACGTGAAGTCTGTCCCACACCGCTTGCCAACAGTTGTTTACCCTTCGCCAGTACAATAGCGTTTGATTTACTATTCTTGACAATCTTGTTAGCAAACAGCATATCCTCTACTTCTTCCGGAGTAGGAGCCTTGTCGGTCACTGTTTTCAAGTCGGCTACCGTTTCAATATTAGTATCTTTATCCTGCACCAATACGCCGTTCAACAAAGCACGGAACTGCTTCTTCGGCAGTTTGGCCTCCTTACGTACAAGAATGATGCGGTTCTTTTTCTGTCCCAGGATTTCGAGTGCATCCACATCATAATCCGGTGCGATAATCACTTCGAAGAAAATCTTGTTAATTTCTTCTGCTGCTGCCTTGTCAATGACACCGTTAGTAATCAGTACACCACCGAAAGCAGATACAGGATCACCTGCCAATGCATCTTTCCAAGCCTCCAACACAGTAGGACGGGAAGCCAGGCCGCAAGCGTTATTATGTTTCAGGATAGCGAAAGTAAGATCCTCGAACTCGTCGATCAAGTCAACGGCAGCGTTGATATCAAGAAGATTGTTATAAGAAATTTCTTTTCCGTGAATCTGATCGAACATTGCCTCCAGGTTTCCGTAGAAATAACCTTTCTGATGTGGATTTTCACCGTAACGAAGTTGTTTCTGGCTGTTCACCGAACAACGGAAGGCAGAACCTTCGCCGGCATCGAAATAATTGAAGATAGCCGAATCATAGTGAGAAGAAACGGCAAACGCTTCTTTTGCCATCCAACGGCGTCTTCGAGTGAAGAAGTGGCTCCGTGCTCCATTAACATATCCAGCAATGGCTTATACTGAGCCTGAGAAGCTACGATAATTACATCGTTGTAATTCTTGGCTGCGGCACGAATCAAAGAGATTCCGCTATATCTATTTTTTCAATAATATCCGCTTCAGATGCACCGGAAGCAACAGTTGCTTCAAACGGATACAAATCAACAATTACCAGATCTATTTCAGGGATCTCATATTTCTCAATCTGCTGCATATCTTGTTCCAGACCGCGACGACAAAGGATACCTCCGAAGATCTTCGGATGCAATGTCTTCACTCTACCACCCAAAATAGAAGGATAAGTGGTCAAATCTTCCACCGCCTTACAGGGATATCCCAACGATTCAATAAACTGACGAGTTCCCCCCGTTGACAGAAACTCTACTCCCTCTTCATGAAGTTTGGTAATAATTTCGTCCAAACCTTCCTTGTGGTATACAGATACCAGTGCAGTTTTTATTCTTTTAGACTCTGACATTGAATTGCTTATTAAGTATTTGACGCGCAAAGTTACGAAATATTGTTTATCGTACGTAATAATAAGGTGTGAATTAATAAAAAAAAGCGTTGACTCTTCCGGAGGAAAAGCCAACGCTTCTTTGCGCATACAGTTTATATTCAGAATTTATTACCAGATAGATACTCGTTTTTCTTTTGGTACAAACATGGAATCTTGTTCGGTGATATTGAATGCTTCGTACCAGTTGGCAATATGAGGTAATGCACCGTCCACGCGCCATTTTCCTAATGAGTGAGGATCGAGTTTCGTCAAACGGAGAATTTCTTCCGGACGAATATTTCCCGCCCACACATTTGCATAAGCAAGGAAAAAGCGTTGTTCCGGTGTAAATCCGTCAACAACTTCCAACGGTGCGGTTTCCATTGCTTTCTTGAAAGCATGATAAGAAACTTGCAGTCCACCATGGTCTGCTATGTTTTCTCCCAGCGTTAGGCTACCGTTTGCATGTACTCCTGGAGCGACCTCAATACTGTCAAAGAAGTTCACCATTACCTGAGCACGTTCCTCGAATTTCTTGGCATCTTCTTCCGTCCACCAGTCTTTCAGATTTCCGTCTTTGTCATACTGACGTCCCTGGTCATCAAATCCATGTGTCATTTCATGACCGATAACAACTCCGATAGCACCGTAATTCATTGCATCATCAGCATTCATATCAAAGAATGGAGGTTGCAGGATAGCTGCCGGGAAGCAGATTTCATTGGTTGTCGGGTTGTAATAAGCATTAACGGTCTGAGGAGTCATCAACCATTCATCCTTATCTACCGGTTTGCCGGCTTTGGAAATCATCTCAGCATACCCCCATTCATTGGCACGTTCGATATTTGCCCAATAAGAATCGTTTTTAATATCCAAGGCTGAGTAATCTTTCCAGGTATCGGGATAACCGATCTTGACATGGAAGGTAGCCAGCTTCTCCTGTGCCTTTGCTTTGGTCGGTTCGCTCATCCATTCAAGAGCATTGATGCGTTCGCCCAAAGAAGTCTGTAAGTTCTTCACCAACGTTACCATACGTTCTTTGGCAGCAGCCGGGAAGTATTTCTCGACATACATCTGCCCTACTACTTCACCGAGAGCACCGTCTACCGTACTTACAGCACGTTTCCAACGAGGTTGCATCTCTTTTTTGCCGGACATTGTCTTGCCGTAGAAATCAAAATCCTGCGCTACGAAGTCATCACTCAAGTAAGAAGCTGCCGAGTTAATCAGATTCCATTGAAGATATAGCTTTTGCTCATCGAGGGATACTGTATTAATAACGTCCGCCACTTCTTTCATAGCTGCCGGCTGACCAACATTCACTTCTTTCAGATCATTTAAGCCTGATGTAGTGAAGTAAACATCCCAGGCAAATGTAGGGAAGTTCTTTTTCAGCGTCTCCATATCCATTTTATTGTAATTAGCATGAGGGTCGCGCAACTCTACCTGCGAACGGGCTGACTTGGCCAAACGAGTTTCGATATTCATCACCGCTTTTACAGCTTTTTGTGCAGCAGCCTCATCATAACCAGTCAACTGAAACATCTTGGCAATATGTTCCTGATATTTATCACGGATATTCCTTGTTTGCTCGTCATTCTCCAGATAATAATCGCGTTGTCCCATTCCAATACCTCCCTGATAAGTCTGAACCAGATTCATCGAACTGTTCATATCATCAGCACCGATATAGAGGCTAAAATAAGGATTAATTCCTTTCTTCTGAATTTCGGCGATGTACGTATAAATTTCACCTTTATCTTGGAGGGCGTCGATCGCTTCCAGTTCAGCTTTAATTGGAGCAACCCCTTCCTGATTCAGTTTCACGCTATCCATGGCGATATTGTAAAGATCACCCACTTTCTGAGCGGCACTGCCCGGTGCGTTGTCTTTCTTTGCAGCCAGTTCGGCGATTAATGTTTTCAACTGCTCACGGCTGTTTTCACGCAACATATCAAATGTTCCGAAACGTGAATACTCGTCAGTCAGCGGATGAGCTGCAACCCAACCGCCACAAGCGTATTGATAAAAACTTGTACCCGGCATAGCCATGGTATCCAGATTAGCAAGGTCGATACCGGATGTTAGCACGGCCTCTTTCTTACTGTTACATCCTGTTGTCATAAGGCATACGGCAAGAATTGGTAAATACTTAGTTACTTTCATATTGCATACATAATAATTTATCATTTTTTCGCGTCTTCCAGCTCCAACGAGACACGTTCCCATTCTTCTACGATAGCATCCAACTGCTGTTTCAATTTCTGATGCCGCTCATAGAGTTGCATATCAGAGGCTCCTTCGGGAGTTGCCATTTGTGCTTCAACAATAGATATTGCCGCTTCCGTCTCTTCTATCGAAGCCTCACAATCAGCCACTTGGCGTTCGAGTTTCTTCAGTTTTTTATTCAACTCCTTCTGTGCCTCATAAGAGAGTTTATTCTCCGAAGGTTGTACCGGCTCTTGCTCACTTCCCTTGGCAGAAGCCGTAGGCGAAGAAGATAAAGATGCTCCTTTCTGAAGTTCATTCAGGTTCTCTATCTTTTTCTTTTGAAGGAACTCATAGATACCGCTGAGATGTTCTTTTACATGCCCGCCACCAAACTCATATACTTTAGTCGCAAGTCCGTCCAGAAAATCACGGTCGTGACTGACAAGTATCACAGTACCGTCAAACTCACGGATCGCCTCTTTCAACACATCCTTCGAGCGCATATCCAAATGGTTGGTCGGTTCATCGAGAATCAGGAAGTTTACAGGCTCAAGCAAAAGCTTAATCATCGCCAGACGGGTACGTTCTCCACCGGAAAGTACTTTCACTTTCTTATCCGAGGCTTCACCGCCAAACATGAAGGCTCCCAATATATCCCGTATTTTCAAACGTATATCCCCCGTTGCCACACGGTCAATCGTATCAAATACCGTCAGATTTTCGTCCAACATTTGTGCCTGATTCTGGGCAAAATATCCGATTTGCACATTATGCCCGATTGTCAACTTACCGTCGAAGTCAATCTCACCCATGATACATTTTACCAAGGTAGACTTACCTTCACCGTTCTTGCCGACAAAAGCGACCTTCTCTCCCCGATTGATAGTCAGATTGACGTCGTGGAAAACGACATGGTCTCCATACGCTTTGCGTACATCCTCACAAATCACCGGATAATTACCGCTGCGGCTGGCAGGAGGAAATTTCAAACGTAATGCCGAATTATCTTCCTCATCCACTTCGATACGGTCAATCTTTTCCAATTGCTTGATACGGCTTTGTACTTGTACTGCTTCGTTGCTTTATAACGGAAGCGTTCGATAAAGTCTTCCGTATCCTGTATTTGTTTTTGTTGATTTTCGTAAGCACGGAGTTGTTGTTCGCGACGTTCTTTGCGGAGAACGACAAACTCATCATACTTCACCTTATAGTCATAAATCTGCCCGCAAGTAATCTCAATCGTACGGGTAGTTACATTATTAAGAAAGGCACGGTCGTGACTGACCAGTACAACGGCATTGGCACGGGTCGCCAGAAAGTTCTCCAACCACTGAATACTTTCAATATCAAGATGATTGGTCGGCTCATCGAGCAGAAGTACGTCCGGACGGCGAAGCAGCAACTTCGCAAGTTCGATACGCATACGCCAACCACCGGAAAATTCCGAAGTAGGGCGTTCGAAGTCCTCACGCTGAAGCCCAATCCTAGAAGCGTCCGTTCTATTTCCGCCTGATAGTTTGTACCGCCCATCATCAGGAAGCGATCATTCTCATGCGTAAAACGGTCTATTAACTGGTGATATTCTTCCGATTCATAGTCTGTCCGTTCTGCCAGTTCCCGGTTCATCCGCTCCAGTCTCGCCTGAAGTTCAAAAATATGTTCGAATGCCAGTTCCGCCTCTCCCATCACCGTCCGGTTATCGGCGAGAATCATCACCTGCGGCAAATATCCGATCGTGACATCTTTCGGAGTAGCCACTACTCCATGTGTCGGTGATTGCAAACCTGCCAATATTTTCAACATTGTTGATTTACCTGCACCATTCTTGCCGACCAGTGCAATACGGTCTTTTTTATTTATAACATAGCTGACGTCTTCAAAAAGCGGCGTCGCATTAAATTCTACTGATAATCCTTCTACTGAAATCACTTCTGTCTCTGATTTATACGATTTTGAACTGCAAAGATAATGAATATTTATTGGATACAGAGTAGTATGGCACGTTATGAAAAACAAAAAAAGCAGCCACTCATCAGAATGACTGCTTTCTATTTTAACCAATAGTACTTCTTTAGAACAACTTGGCAGGATATTCACCGGCATCAACCAATGCCTGAATCTTGTCTACTACACTTTGACGGTCTTCCGGATAAGTAACGCCGAACCATTTGCTGGCAGTATCCAGCACTTCAACAGTAGCCGTTCCGTCATTAATCAATTTATCTACCATCAATGGAATAAAGAATTCGCTCTTCAAGTTTTCCATGTTTTTCGGGTCGCTCAGGAAAGTCTTGAAGAATTCCTGACTGTAAGCGAAGTAATCAGGAGTGAAGCCCCAGAAGTTCATACTTACCGGAGTAGTATCGGGAGTTGCAGTCCATTCGCCGTTATCATCGATATATTTCACTTCACCATCCAGACGTTGGATCTTAGTACGTTCCACTACTGAAGTCAGCAGACCTTTATCATCTGTACTACAAATACCACGAGATACCGTACCGCTTTCACTCAGCGTATTTCCTACGCGGAAACCTACCATTGAATAAACATTTTTAGAATCCGCAGGAAGTGCAGAAAGGAATTTACCCATTACTTGGAAGGAATCACGACCATAAAAGTCGTCACAGTTAATTACAGCGAACGGTTCTTTAATCACATCAGCACCCATCATTACTGCATGTTGGTACCCCAAGGTTTTGTACGGTCTGCCGGACAAGTGAAGCCTTCAGGAAGTGCATCCAAAGCTTGGAAAACCAGTTCACAAGGAATGTGACCTTCGTATTTAGAAATAATCTTATCACGGAAATCCTGTTCAAAGTCTTTGCGGATTACAAATACAAGTTTACCAAATCCGGCATTGATAGCATCATAGATAGAATAGTCCATGATCGTTTCACCATTAGGACCCAGTCCGTCCAATTGTTTCAAGCCTCCATAGCGCTGCCCATACCGGCTGCCAATAAGAATAAAGTTGGTTTCATAAATTGTGTAATATTAAAAGGTTAGTGATGTCAACGGCATCTGATTTTGGTGCAAATGTACAAAAACTTTCTTTCTTTTGTCTTATGTGATGTCCTTTCTTTTGTCTTGAGACAAAGAAAGAACGTTAGAACGGATACCCGATAGCGAAATGTATTCCCAGATTTTTGAAGAAGGCACCGGTAACATTATAATATCCGCTTCGTTCCGTATCATAGGGCAGATGCAAAGGAATACCGAAGTCAAGACGGAACACAAGAATATCCATGTCGTAACGGACGCCTACGCCTGTCCCCAAAGCTATTTGTTTCGGGAAAGTTTTCAGACGAAGTTGCGAATCAGGACGTGCCTCGTCCTTGCGCAGCAGCCAGACGTTACCCGCATCCAGGAAAGTAGCTCCCCAAATGCTCTTGAAGATACGGAAACGATATTCTACGTTCGCTTCGAAACGGAACGTACCTGTCTGGTCGAGATAAGAATACTTGCTGTCTTTCGGGTGATAGCCACCGGGACCAATACTACGCACCGTAAAAGCACGGATACTGTTGGCACCACCAACGTAGAATTGTTCACTATATGGGGCAATCGTAGCATTACCGTATGCAAAAAGAGCGCCTAACGCTACACGGGAAGCTATTTTATTATTTTTGTCTATGTTCCACAAATGGCGGAACTCGGTATTAAATTTCATAAACTGCGAGAACGGAGCCCCCAAAAGTTTTTTCCCTTCCTCATTATAAGGTTTGCCGAAAGCACGATAAATAGTGGCAGTCACATTTCCGGCAGAAGTCACGGTAGATTGCCACCAGATAGGATTCTTCACTCTCCGCACAGAGGCATTATCATATGTATAAGTGTACTCCATAGCCGGGATGACTGGTTGTCTAAGCTGACATATAGTGCCGGATTGTCGGCTGCAATCTCCATAAACTCTTTCGACTGGTGTTGCAAGACGTTGAATGTCAGTTTGAAAGGTGTGATACTATGACGACTGGTACGCGTCGCTGGAAATCGTAGGTTGCGTTTCCGCCGAAAGATAACAGTTTGTAATATCTTGCCCGGTTCAACTGATCGATATACAAACGGAAAGTAGTCGTAGCGGGAAAGTCAAATTCCCTTTTCCCCCAACGCGGGAAAACCACTCTAGGGAAAGTCAGAGAAGTAGATATTCCCATTTCCCAACTGTTCATCAACGAACTTTTCTCTCCGCCACCGGTCTGCCATTCATAAGAGCCTTTCAGTTTCACGTTCCAACTTTCTCCACCACCAAATACATTATTCCTTGTAACTCCGAACGAAGCACCCGGACCGGTCTGGTCGTTACTTTTAGTTACTACGTTCAATTCCAGTTCAGCGTCCAACGGTTTGGCAAAAGTAGCCTGCATCGTGATGTCCAACGTATCACAAACAGCTGTTGTATCTTTGGGGGCATATTGGATATCCATATAACTAAATATTCCCAACTGGCTGAGTTTCTCCTGTATCTGTTCCTGCCGATACTGGCTGTAAAGCCGGGTACGGTTGGAAGCACGCATCTGTGCGTTCCGTACAAACTGTTGATAATTCAGCCAACGATAAAGCATATTGGGACGAACCTGCAATTTATTGTAATAGTGAATATTCAAGTTCTTATACATCATACTGTCATTCGGCGCTTCTCCGTTCTTTCCGAACAGATAGACAGACGCATCACCCACGTAATAAGGACGCTGTGCCGCAGCCGGCAATCCCGGCACAGGAATCAGGCGAAGGCTGATATGCTCCGGGTACCAAAGTCGTATCCGCCTGGTAAGTCATATAGTCGGGACGGAAATAAAAATATCCGAGGTTACGCAACAATGTACTGATACGGGAGCGTTCTTCGTCCAAATCACAACAGTTGAACTGCTCACCCGGACTTATATAAGACATCCGGCGTCCGCGCTCCATAATCCGCAGAGTCTGGGGAGTGAACCGTTGATAGTAAACCGTATCAATGAAATAAGGGTTCTTCATATCCACCGTATAGATAATGCCCGCCTTCAGACTGTCTTTCTTATCAACAACCGTTTCATAAGCTACCTTCCCATTGAAATAGCCATAATCACGAAGCAAATTAGTCGTTACCTTCACACGTACCTCCGGGTTGACCGTAGAAATAAATACGGGAGGATTGGCCGCAAAACGGTTGAACATCCATTTACCGAATCCCTTCTTATATTTCACGAAGTCATTGTACATCCACATTTTAAAAGGGATAGGAAGGATACCACCAAACATCTTTGTACTAGGTGTCTTATCGAGTGCAGCATCAATTTCCGTCAGCGCCGTCTCTCCTACCGGTGTTGTCGATTTATTCAATATGACAGTCTTGCTTCCGGTGTAAAGCACCTCCCCTTCGAAGATGTTTCGTCACCGAACAAGCCGACAGTAACACTACACTTATCAGACAAACAGCCAATATATTTATATGTATCTCTTTCATACTTACTTCTTTTTCTTAAAGATGAACAGTTCACTAAGTTTGTCTAGCTTCTTGCGAAGCACAATACCGACTCCGGTTTCCGTAATCTCACCTTCGAGCACACTCTCGTAGTTCTTGTCATAGAACAGGCGGATATACCGGGTTCCGGTTCTATCCAGACGATATTCCAGAGAAATATTGTCGATGAAGGATTCGGCGTCATTCGTCGCATTCTCACCTTGAGAAACCTTGCCACCGATTACAATCTGAAAACGATTGTTAAACAAGCGTTGTGAATAACGGAAACTGTAATCCGTACGTTTACTTCCCGTCTCTGAATCGTCGTGGTCTTCGACACCGACAGAGAGACTCGCATTCTTCAAGTTACCCATCAAGGAGTTTATCTGACTACTCAATACAGAAGTCAGAGCAGATCCCATATTCAGCTTGCCGAGTCCGCCGCCACCCCCACCAATCGGTCCGGTGCCGAGATAAGTTTTCATCACCATGATATACAATGCCTGTTTACCTCGTTCTTCCGCCCCCATAGCGGTCAACTCGTTTTGTACGGTCGCATCTTCGGGAGCCGCAACATCGAATGCAAACGAAAGATTATCCAAGCGGTTCTTGACTACAACGGAAACATCGAAATTAACCATACGACTTCCACCATTCTCTCCTTCGGAAACTGACGCACGGATACGGTCAGTCGCCTTAAAGTTCAACATCGGGTCCATCGGATTTCCCGTCCATTCCACGTAACTACCGTTATCAATGGCAAATTCCTTTGCTGCAATCACCGGCAAAGCATATTTCATCAAGCCGCCACTCAACGTATAACGTCCGGTCAGAGTCAGGTCGCCTTGCGGAGTGTATTTCATGGAAAGGTCACCCCCGCCTTCCAGTTCGATACGGTTATCATTACTTGCATCCAGGTCAACTTTCACTCGGACGGACGGATCGATATGTACCATCATTACCATGTCCAATCCGCCTAAAGAGACAGTCGGCACTTCCTGCCGGACAACAGTTGTAGTATCGCTAAATGAAGTAAATGTTACCAAACTTCCCAAACGGTCCTGCACTGTCAATGGTGAATCGGTCAAGACATACGAAACATCGGTGTTCCCCAGCAGACTCACGTTTCCACGCATATTCAGCCCGTCCAAAGGCCCTTTCACCGTCGCCCGGAAATCAGCAAATACTTTGCCGTAAACCAGACTTTCACGGGTACGCTTAGCATCCAGTAACGTATAATTTTGTGCCAGCATATTCAGGTTCGCCATTGGACGGCTCATATCACGGAAATCAACATAGCCATCAATAGTAAACGGATTCTTCGATGTTGTGTAAATAGCAAATTTATCAAATTCCAACCGATTGTTCTTTATTTGCACAGGACGATTGTCAAACATGAAACGCGCACCATATTGACGGGAAAGGACAGCAACACTATCCAATACAAGTTCGCCGTTTATCAAAGGTTGTTCAGTACTGCCCGTTATATTCAGATTACCATCCATATCACCGGACAAAGTGACCATCTGGTCAGGAATAAACACATTCGCCACCCGCAGCGGAAAATGCTCCAATGTTGTATTCACTTCCAAACTATCTTTGCCTGTGCGGGTAGGAACCAGTTTCCCATCTGCCACCAGTACTTCTGCCTGATCGTGATTCAGATAAGCATTCAGATATTGTTTTCCCTGTTCGCCCGGCAACCACGTAGCCCCTAATGCAACGTCACCGATACGCTGACGTTCATAAGTCAGTTCATCAACAGACGCCTCAGCCGAGAGTTGCAAATCCTTTTCTGTCTGTATGTAATGAGCTTCCAACGAGAACAATCCGGTTATTTCGGGGAAGTAAGGCAACACACTCGTTATCTCTTGCAGACGGATTCTACGTATTTCAACATCTATATTCTGCAGAGACACCGTATCGCCCGGTACGGAATGTACCCTGAATCCCATTCCTTCTTCATCCCACATATCCACGTTCGCGTATACACGCATATTTTTATGCAGGTAAATCCAGTTATGATTCTCGTTGAAATGAAATCTTTGGAAGGCAACAATCGGATTCTCCGGAATCAGTGTGAAAGCGATTCCGTTCCCCTTACCATGTCCTTCGAACAGAGGGCGGGCATTTACCCCCAGCAATACGCCTGTTTCTCCTTTGCCGTTTTTGTAGTCTACCAGCAATTCCGCATCGCGGTCGCGAATCTCTCCGGTCAAAGTAGTAGCAAAAGAGAATTGCGGATTCTTCGGTCCGTTTATTACACCGGCACGTAGTTTCATTAAAGTAGTATCCTGTTTGACAGTGAAGAAGATTGTATCCAGTTGCAATGTGTCCATCTTCAATGCATGCACCGCAGCTTTTCCATTGATTCCCCAATCGGGAGCCGTACCGAACTTCATGGAAACATCATGGTAGGATATGTTTTTAGTAGCCAAAAAATAAGCTAACGGATTCTCTTTTCCTGCGGAGAAAGATAAAATAGCTGTCGGCAACGCTTCACGCAGTTCGGCGTGGTTCAAGGCTTTTTCATCAATCTGCTTCATCAGGACATCCATGAAGTGTGTAGACTGACTTATCAAAGGATTAACACCGGAACGTGCACTCAAGTTGAGTTTCATATCACCGGATGTTAGATGTGTGAACACCCTGTTTTGACAAGCTTCGGCAGAAAGATTAAAGGCGAGCGGGCGCTTCATCGGTTGAGGCATCAACCCCAGTTCGTGTAAGTCGAGCTGAGTGACGTCAACCGTCACTTTTCCATCTGGATAACGATGTGCCAGATTGTATTCTGCATCTGTTGTCATCTTCAACAGCGCATTGTCACTTGTCAGATTAGCCGTCACCAATGCACCTTTCAAAGCTCCAGTCAAATGAACATTGGAAAGCTGGTAACGTGCATAATGTAGTTGATCTAATGAAAGATTCAGTTTGGCTAAAGCACGATAAGACATGACGTCCAGCCCACGGCCTTTGGCATCTGCGAAAGAGAAAGTTCGTAGATAGAGTCTTTCGGAAGGAAATTATGGAGTTGTAGATTGTCAATCTTCAAGTCGGCTGCATAAGCCTCGGTTGAGGTATTAAGTTCTGCATTCACCCCCATAGAGCCTTGCCCCTGTTTCAAGTGAAGATTAGCCTTATATTCAGGTCCTTTCAGCTCGACACGGGCCTTCAGATTCATGCTATCTGGGATTACGATAGTACCGTTGGGGGCTTCTCCCGTTAAAGCAGTCAGGAAGTTTAGATTCTGAGTAATCATATCCAGACCGATAGTCCCCGAACGCGTCAGGCTGTCAGCCAAGTTTTCAAGAATACCGCCTCCTTTCATGGAAAAAGCTCCCGGGAGATCGACTGTGAAACGGGAAATCTGCATTTGTTTCAGATTTCGTCCGTACCGGCACGAACCACAAGCGGACGGAAGGGATACGCCTCTTTGAAACTATCCGGCAAACCGCCGGCAAATAACATAACATCCTCTTTACCGATATAAGCATTGAGACCGGCGGACAAACGTCCTGTAGTGGGAATATTGACAAGTTCCCAATATGTCTGGGCGGATAAATCTATTTCGGAATGAGGGGTTTGCAGTTTTATGCCGGGAATACGAATAATCGAGTCGTTAGAAAATGCCCTACCCGTCAATGAAGTGATACTCAATCCGGAACGTTCATTCATCGAAAACTCACGGATTACAGCATTCATATCCCTACCTTTATATAATAAGGAATCCAAACCGATACGGATATCACGAACGGCAATATGAGACGCATCGAAACCTTCTCCGGGTTTGGCTGCTCCGGTATCATAATTGGCAGAGCTTCCGGATAACAGGAATTGTTTCAGTTCATAAAACTGATTCTTCAGATCAGCTTGTGCATCATTGATAAATGCTTCTCCGATATGAGCAGCCATTCGCATCGAGTCAGCAGGAAGTTGCATACTGAACGACACATTCTTCAACTTCAGTTTATGAAGATCCACTTTCCAGTTTACAGGAGCAGAAGCTGTTGTGTCTTTAGGCGTAGTCGTAGTATCGTTCATCAACATTTGTACGTGAGTGTCCGATAATTCCGTCTGGTTGATAACGGCCAGCTCATTAGAAAGATCAACTCCATGACTTTGTAAAAAGAAACGTCCCAGTACCCCCTTTATCTTCATGCCTTCTATTAGATTAGCCGAATTGAACGCTACCTGACTTAATGTTACTTCATCTACCTCTACCTTTCCCTTGACGAGCGGCCATGCCTGTACACGCACGTTCAGACTTTCCAAAGACAACAGCGTATCCGGTTGCTGGATCACTTCCACGCCACGAACCAACAGATTGAGCGGAAAACGAAGGTCGATTCGTTCCACCTGAATCTGCATACCGGTTGCTTTGGAAGCGTATGCTGTCACCTCCCGACGCAAAAGATTCTGAACGGGAGGTATATAAAGTAATATCATTAGTATTACAAAAAGCAATACAGGAGTGAGCAATATCCAACTCACCCTTCTTATCCATTTTCGTTTCATGTAAAATGTGCCAGTGTATTAAAAGGTGACACAAAGTAAACAATTAATTCTGAAAAAAGGTTGACGTTAGGAGCAAAATGTTCAATCACAAAAGAAATACAAGCATTATGGTTTTCTTTCTTCACCTTCTTTACCGGAGCTCTTGTCACTACTTCAAGCTACTTATACCTTACGAGCTTCTTCCAGAACCTTCTGAATCTCCAGAAGTACACAAGCCGTTTTTTCACCTATCTCCTCTGAAAAACATTGCCCACGTTGTGTTTCCAGCCAGTTCAATAAAGGCACAGCTTCCATTGCCCCGATTAAAGTGAAAAGCGGAAGTAGTTTGTGAGCCATAGCCGCTATTCCGTCCACCTCCTTGCCTGCCAATGCTTGTTGCATCCGATCGGCATTCTTTCCGGTTTCTTCGATAAAGGTCTGAATAATGGAATGTGCGGCATCAGCATCGTCTTCAGAAAAGGCTGTTAATGCAGAAAAGTTCAAGGAACTTACAGTCTGCATATCCTCAGTAATGTGTGCTTCGTCAGCGGCAAGCTGTCCTTCGTTGACTGTGAGCAATAGTTCTTTCACCGTAAAAGGTTTGTGCAGGCAACCGGCAAAACCGTGTTCTTGTAAAGCATCTATGTCCATTTCACTGCGGGCAGTTACGGCAATCACAGGAATTGTCTTTGCCTGCGGAATATTGGAAGCGCGCAAGAGTTTTACCAAATCAAAGCCATTAATAGCAGGCATTTGTATATCAGTCAGCAATACATCGAAAACAGAGGTACGGAGCTGTTCTATCAACTCCTCCAGTTGCTCACAACAAACGGCGTCAATTCCATGTTGCTTTAACATGCTGCCGTCAAGCTTAATTGAATTTTATCATCATCAATCAACAGTACACGTATCACTTTCATCGGGGGAAGCGTGACAGGGTCTTCTGCCGAAATTGTTTTTTCTTCCAATGCCCTTTCGGACACAGATTTTCCCACCGGATAAAGAGGGAGAATGACTGTGAAGCAACTTCCCTCCCCCAGCTTACTTTGCACATCAATCGTACCTTCAAGCAAAACAACCAACTTCTTCACAATAGACAATCCCAAGCCGAAGCCTTCTTCTCCTTGTGCACCGGATAAACGAGTAAATTCCTGAAAAATCCGTTCGCGGTCTTCCGTAGCCATACCTTTTCCGGTATCCGAAATCGCTATCGTCAGCTTGGAAGAATCATATTTAGCCGTTAATGCAATCTCGCCTTTCGGAGTAAACTTCACTGCGTTGGACAAAAGATTATTCACTATCTGCCGGAGTCGTAAAGGGTCGCTGATGTATCTCCCATTTAATTCCTGAGCGACATGGCATTGCAAGGTTAATCCTTTGGCGGCTGTCAATGGTTCGAAGCTAACATGGATTTCTTCGAATAACTGCGAAGGATTGAAGGTGACGCGGTTCACTTCCGCTTTATTAAGGTCGAGCCGATGAAAGTCGAGCAAGTCGCTGACCAATTTCAAAAGATGTTCCGAAGAACTTTTCATATTGTCAAGATAGAAGCGCTGCCGTTCGTCCTCCGTCAGTCGGGAAAGTAATTCGGTATATCCCATAATAGAGCCTAACGGTGCTTTAAAGTCGTGAGTAATGGCGAGCATCAGCTTTTCACGGGCAATAAGCAGGTCTTCCGCCCGTTTATTAGCTTCTTCCAATTGCCGGCGGTAACGATTGCTGCGGGATATGTCACGCACTATCAAAATCAGGAAAAAGACAGAGAGCAGCACTGCTCCGATAGCTATTCCACCAATGGTGCGTGCTGAACGCATTCTTACCTCCTGTTGCATTTCTGCATCCTGGCGGGCACGCAAGGTCATTTCCTCCTCGTATTGTTTTATCAGCTATCCATCTTGCTGTCAACTGCGAATTCATACGCTGATATTTTGTACTAGTCCGCCGGATTGTTTTTCGCCGCTGCAACCGTTTTTCCTCTGTAGCCATACGAATCTTTTGCTGAAGGGAATCTTTAGAAGTGGTCGGTTCCAGAATAGTATCCGTAGCAACCTCCATGGAGGTATTAACAAGCACGGCACTGTCTTGTTTAGTTGGGACAAACACTTCTGCCAATCTCTTAAAGAAACCTTTCTTCTTAGGCGTAGTCAGTAAAGAATCCCGTTTAGTGATAACTCGGTGTTGTACCCGTTGCTGAGTAATGACAGAATCTTGTTCGGAAATTATTTCTTCAATCTCCGAAGCGGAAAGTAAGCTGTCATTCGCTTCGCTCAATACCCGGAGCATCTGTATCGTATTCCGGTCTTTCTCGTGCAGCAGGGTCAACAGGCTGTCTGTCCGCAGATTCTCCTGGTCATCGGCAGCCGACAATGTCTCCATTTCGCGATGTACAAATACCAGAGAAAAAAGAAGAATTGCAAGTAATAACGTATAACCGATTGTTACTTTCAACTTTGTGGAACGATAGGAAGCCATACGGTAAAGTTTTAAGTATCAAGTATTCACTTGGGGAGTGGGGAGTTTCGTCATGTAATGAAAACGCCACCAAAGCATTAATCCTGCACTTGTCAGACCGAAAGGGAACGCCATCCAGACACCTACCACCCCCCAGCCCATTACGAAGCCGCAGAAATAACCTACGGGAAGTGAGATGATAAAGTAAGCGATAAAGGCGATGAGCATCATCAGTTTTACATCCGAAATGCCACGCAAGGCATTAGCAAAAGTAATCTGTAACCCGTCCCCGAACTGATAAACGAGGAAAGGAAAAATGAGAGAAGTTACCATAGCCGCCACCTCAGGACTGTCGGTAAACCAACCTCCTAAATAGTTACGGCAAAGAAAGACAATAAAAGAAAGCACTACGCCCAATGTCATCATCAGATGAAACCGGCATAGGCCGAACGACGAACGTTCAAAATATCGTTCTGACCTTTGAAGTTGCTGACACGAACAGCTACGGCAGCTCCCATGCCATAATACATCATAAACGTAAACTGTGAAATAGCCAACATAACCTGATGCGAAGCCAGTGCAATGGTCCCCAACCAACCTATCATTATGGCACTCAGACTAAAAGAAGCTGTTTCCATTCCCATTTGAAAAGCAACCGGCCAACCAAGTCCGTTCAACCGACCGAATATAGCCCGTGACCACCCCAAACAGAAGAAGCCGACTTGTAACGGATAAAACGAGAACTACGCAAGAAGATAATGATAAACACGAGCACCATCATAATACGTGAAAACAATGTGCTGATACCGGCTCCCAACAATCCCAACTCGGGCAAACCTAACTTTCCGTAAATCAAAAGATAATTTCCTATGATATTCAATACATTTCCTCCAAGAGTATCCACATGGCCGTCTTGGTATCCGTGATTCCATCCGTAAACTGCTTGAATCCATTGAAAAGCATAACAAACACCAATGAAGCCAGCAGCACCAAATAATAAGGCTTAATCAAAGGAATCAGTTCTTCCGGCTGGCCGAGATTCTCTATATTCAGATAAAGGACAGTCATACAAAGCGTCAATAATAACGCGACCATCAGATTCGCTAACAAACTGTTACGCAATGCCTGTCCGGCAGGTGCAAACTGATGTGTTCCATATAGACCTCCCACAACAGGAGTTAGCCCGTATGAAAAACCGGTACTGAAAATGATAGCCAAATTGAACACGTTATTTACAAAAGAAGCTGCTCCCAATTCTACCGTACTATGATGTCCAATCATCAGGGTATCGGCAAACCCGAGTACGATCACTCCTATTTGTCCGATAACGATAGGTAAACCAAGAAAAAATAATGCTTTATAATGCTCTCTGTATGTTCTATATATATTTCTCATTTACTTTTATAATAGAGTACAACTCCGTTTTCTTTCCGAAAAGCCGATTGAGCGACTTCCCGCAACTGCATAGCAGTGACAGAGCGATAACGTTCTACTTCTTTCTCCAAATCTTCCGCTTTACCGAGCAATTCGAACCAGGCAAGATTGGTAGCCACATTCAAATAATTTATATTACCGAATATCTGGGTAGACTCAAACTTATTTTTCACCTTCTCCAATTCCTGTCCGTCAACCAATTCTTGTTGCAGGCGATCGAGTTCGTCGCGCACTGCCGCTTCCGCCCGTTCGAGGCTAACTCCCGCCGAAGGTTTTCCGGCAATGTGAAACAAGCTGCATCCACACTACCTGAGATGTAAGCATCAATGCTCGAGAATAGCTGTTTTTCCTGTACCAGATGTTGGTTCAATCGACTGGAACGCCCGTTACTCAATACATCCGACAGTATATCGAACACATAATAATCCGGGTGACGATGATCGCACATGTGATAAGCCATGAACAGAGAATCAAGAGGTACATTTCTCTCTACCGTCAGCCTGCGTTCTTCCGTCTGTTCCGGCTCCTGTGGCAGATTCCGTACAGGAACTTCCCGACGGGGAACAGATCCGAACCATTTCTCCGTCAATTCCACTGCTTCCTCAAAAGAGATATTCCCGGTCACCGCCAGTATCGCATTGTTAGGAGCATAAAAACGGAAAAAGAATGCTTTCACCTCTTCTAATGTTGCATTAGCGACATGCGACAGGTCTTTTCCGATAGTCGGCCATAGATAAGGATGTTTCTGATAAGCCAACGGGCGCAAAAGATGCCCCACATCTCCATAAGGCTGGTTCAGACAGCGTTGCTTGAATTCTTCCATTACTACCCCTCGCTGTACTTCCAGACTCCGTTCGCTGAAATCAAGGCTCAACATACGGTCGGACTCCAACCAGAAGCCGGTTTCCACATTCTGCCGGGGCACAGTGAGGTAGTAATTGGTGATATCATTGTTCGTCCAGGCATTATTCTCTCCACCCGCTAGCTGAAGCGGCATATCATAATCGGGGATATTTACCGATCCACCGAACATCAAGTGTTCAAACAGATGTGCGAAGCCGGTATGTTCGGGATGTTCGTCACGAGCTCCCACATTATATAATATATTTAGAGCCACCATCTGTGTACTTTCGTCCCGCGAATGTACCAGCCGCAACCCGTTGTCAAGAATGTGCCTATTGATTTTCATATCATTTAGTCAAGTATAGTCGCTTTTATTATCTTCACATCTTCTTCGGGACGGTCGCTACGGTCCGTCTTCACCTTCTGGATTTTATCTACGACGTCCATACCCTCCACTACTTCGCCGAATACTGTATATTCGCCATCCAGATGTGGAGTACCACCCACAGTAGTATATGCTTCTATCTGCTCCGGCGTAAAATGGAATTCCGGTTCTTTTGCCGACAATTCCTGTGCTTCCGCAAACAATTTCTCCTGCAAGTCATAAAGCCCGTTTTCGTCATTCGCCTTACGCATCTTATAGATTTCTTTCATGTGTTTCTGCGCCAAGTTATTGAAAATGACATTGATCTTATTTTCATTCATCTGGCTTTCCATACCCAACAGTGTAGAATCATTGTAAACCTTACCCGTTACGATATAGAACTGACAACCGGAAGATTCTTTTTTCGGATTCACATTGTCTCCCTGACGGGCTGCAGACAACGCTCCTTTCTTATGGAAATACTTCGGATATACAAATTCTGCCGGTACGGTGTAGCCGACATCACCGGCACCCAACATCTTCCCTTTCGGCGCATTCTTTGAATCCGGGTCACCAGCTTGAATCATAAAATCTTTGATGACACGATGAAATAATGTTCCTTCATATACTCCGTCTTTCACCAGTTTGATAAAATTATCACGATGCTTGGGTGTCTCATTATACAACTTCACTTTGATATCTCCGGCTGTTGTTTCAATCTTTACCAATGTCTCTTTATCCATGTCTCCTCCTTTTTTTGTTCCGGTTTTGCAGGCAGTAAGTCCGCAAAACGATATAGTTAATAATATCAATGTAATCTTTTTCATAACGCTTTTATTTAATTTAAGTTTGCAAATATACCACTTTCGCCTAAATCATCTTACCTTTGTGACTTAAAAGAATCAAAACCTGACACAATGAAAGCCATATTAATAGTCGAAGATGATATAACTTTTGGAATGATGCTCAAAACCTGGTTAGGCAAAAAAGGATTTGAAGTATCATCAGTGAGTAATATAGCACGTGCCCGAAAGCATATCGAAAGCCAGACTGTTGACTTGGTATTATCCGATTTACGATTACCCGATTACGAAGGCATTGATTTGCTGAAATGGATGAATGACCAGGGACTGGATATTCCCCTGATTATTATGACCGGTTATGCGGATATTCAATCAGCGGTACTGGCCATGAAACTTGGTGCACGGGATTATATCGCAAAACCTGTCAACCCGGAAGAATTATTAAAGAAAATATCAGAAGCTCTACAAACAGAGAGAACGCCAACAGCTCATTCCGCAGCCAAGATGTCTTCGAAAAAAGTCTCTCCCGCCTCATCCAAAGAGACAACAGAAACTCGTCGTGCCTATCTGGAAGGAGAAAGTGATGCTGCCAAGCAACTCTACAATTATGTAGGCCTAGTAGCTCCTACTAATATGTCCGTACTCATCAACGGTTCTAGCGGAACAGGTAAAGAATATGTGGCACACCGTATTCATCAACTTAGCAAGCGTAGCGACAAACCGTTCATTGCCGTAGACTGCGGTTCGATACCTAAGGAATTGGCAGCCTCCGAATTCTTTGGTCATGTAAAAGGCTCATTTACGGAGCATTGACGGATAAAACGGGAGCTTTCGTTGCAGCCAACGGTGGCACTATCTTTCTGGATGAAATCGGAAATCTCAGCTACGAGGTGCAGATACAACTACTCCGCGCCCTGCAAGAGAGAAAAATACGTCCGGTCGGTTCTACACAAGAAATATCCGTGGATATCCGCCTGGTATCGGCCACCAACGAAAATCTGGAACAAGGAATCGAAAAGGAACATTTCGCGAGACCTTTATCATCGCATCAATGAATTTACCCTGCGAATGCCTGACTTGAAAGAACGGAAAGAAGATATCCTGCTATTCGCCAACTTCTTCCTTGATCAGGCAAACAAGGAATTGGACAAGCATCTGATTGGTTTCGACGCAAAAGCGTCACAAGCTTTATTGAGTTATCATTGGCCGGGAAACCTGCGTCAAATGAAGAATATCGTGAAAAGGGCAACCTTACTGGCGCAAGGCAGTTTTATTACATTGCTCGAATTAGGTACTGACTTACTGGATACTACTACAACTTGTACCACAAGCATGTCATTACGCAATGAGGAGACGGAAAAAGAACATATATTGGAAGCATTACGCCAAACCGGGAATAATAAAAGTAAGGCAGCACAACTGTTGAATATTGACCGGAAGACGTTATATAATAAACTGAAGCTATACAACATTGATTTATAGCATTCAAGTCAGCCCCAGACAACACACAAAACAACGATTGAATGAAACACATACGTAAATTGAAAGAAATGACATATTGCAAAAGCACACATTTGTGTACTTTTGCAATATAAAGCCTTACGAATATTATCGCGCCATTGCATAAACATTAACACCATACAAATCAATATTATGAAGAAGTTTAATTTTATATGCCTTTCTATCCTCTATTCAATTTGTAGTTTTGCGCAACAGCAGAGTATTCCTGTCCCCAAGCCTCATCAACTGAAATGGCATGAAGCGAAATGGGAGCAGTCTTTCATTACGACTTGCATGTATTCGATGGTATCCGCTACGGACAAGGCAATAACCGCATCAACCCCATTGAAGATTATAACATTTTTAATCCAACCGAACTCAATACTGATCAATGGTACAAGCAGCCAAAGCTGCCGGATGCAAATTTGCCGTACTCACAGCCACCCACGAAACCGGATTCGGACTTTGGCAAAGTGATGTCAATCCGTATTGCCTGAAAGCTGTCAAGTGGAAAGACGGCAAAGGAGATATAGTCCGCGATTTTGTAAATTCCTGCCGTAAATACGGCCTTCAACCGGGCATTTATATAGGTATCCGTTGGAATTCTCTGTTGGGTATCCATAACTTCAAAGCTGAAGGCGAAGGAGAATTTGCCCGTAACCGCCAGGCGTGGTATAAACGCTTGTGCGAGAACATGGTAACAGAGCTATGTACACGTTATGGTGATCTCTATATGATATGGTTTGACGGCGGAGCTGATGATCCACGCGGTGACGGTCCTAACGTAGAACCTATTGTGAATAAATATCAGCCCGACTGTCTTTTTTATCACAACGTTGACCGCGCAGACTTTCGTTGGGGTGGTTCGGAAGCAGGTACAGTAGAGTACCCTTGTTGGTCTACCTTCCCCTACCCATACAGCCACAGTAATGCTACCGAACCCGCACGTAACCACAACATACTATTAAAACACGGCGATAAAGACGGCAAATATTGGGTACCGGCTATGGCAGATACTCCATTACGTGGAGCAAACGGGCGTCACGAATGGTTTTGGGAACCGGATGATGAAAATAACATCTACCCATTGGATGCACTAATGGACAAATACGAGAAATCAGTAGGAAGAAATGCAACTCTCATCCTCGGATTAACGCCTGATCCGACCGGATTGATTCCCATAGGAGATACGCAACGACTGAAAGAAATGGGAGATGAAATAAACCGTCGTTTTTCTTCCCCCATAGCGAAAACTTTAGGCAAAAAAAGAGCCTGACTTTGAATCTCGGGAAGAAGCAAACTGTAAATTACTGCATCATTCAGGAAAATATAAAAAACGGAGAACGTATCCGTCAATATAAGATAGAAGCAAAAGTTAATGGGAAATGGCAGTCTGTCTGCTCCGGAGAATCCGTAGGGCATAAACGTATTGAGAAATTTGATCCGATAGAAGCAACCGCATTAAGACTAACCATTCCCGAGTCTGTTGCATTGCCCGACATTATCAATTTTAGCACATACTACATTAAATAAAAAGTACAAGAAGAAATCTGCAAATAACACCTAATAACTACCCCATGAATAAAAAGAAACTATTCCCACTCGCACTTGTGCCACTCGCAGCCACCAGCCTGCAAGCACAAAGCAACATTCAGACAGGGCGTACAGACAAACGCCCGAATATCATCCTCTTTATGGTAGATGATATGGGTTGGCAGGATACTTCCCTTCCTTTCTGGACACAAAAAACGCATTACAACGAACTATACGAAACGCCGAACATGGAACGACTGGCCCGTCAGGGAATGATGTTCACTCAAGCGTATGCCAGTAGCATCAGTTCTCCCACCCGATGCAGCCTCATCACCGGAACGAATGCGGCACGCCACAGGGTAACCAACTGGACGCTACAAAAAAACACCATGACAGACCGCAAAGACAAACAGCTTGCCGTCCCTGATTGGAATTATAACGGAGTAAGTCAGGTACCCGGTACTAACAACACCTTTGTAGGAACTTCTTTTGTACAAATCCTAAAAGACAACGGCTATCATACTATCCATTGCGGAAAAGCCCATTTCGGTTCCATCGACACTCCGGGAGAAGACCCGCACCATTGGGGATTTGAGGTAAACATCGCCGGACACGCTGCCGGAGGACTTGCCAGTTATCTCGGGGAAGAGAATTACGGACATACCAAAGACGGAAAACCAGTTTCACTAATGGCTGTCCCCGGACTTGAAAAATACTGGGGTACGGAAACATTTGTTACCGAAGCATTAACGCAGGAAGCTATCAAGGCACTAAACAAAGCCAAAAAATACAATCAGCCTTTTTATCTGTATATGGCTCAATATGCTATCCATGTTCCTCTGAATAAAGATATGCGCTTCTACGATAAATACAAGAAGAAAGGTATGACCGACCATGAAGCTGCTTATGCTACCCTTATCGAAGGAATGGATAAAAGCCTCGGCGACCTCATGAACTGGCTGGAGAAAAATGATGAAGCAGACAATACAATTATTATTTTTATGAGTGACAACGGAGGACTTGCAGCCGAATCCTACTGGCGTGACGGAAAGTTACATACACAGAATCATCCTTTGAATAGCGGCAAAGGTTCTACCTACGAAGGAGGTATTCGTGAACCTATGATTGTCAGTTGGCCGGGAGTGGTGAAGCCGGGTAGCAAATGTGACAATTACTTATTGATAGAAGACTTCTACCTAGCATCCTCGAAATGGCAGGAATCAAGAAGTATAAAACAGTCCAGCCGATAGACGGGATCAGTTTTATTCCCCTATTGAAGCAAACGGGAAATCCTTCTAAAGGACGCAGTCTTTTCTGGAATATGCAATAACTGGGGGAATGACGGTCCCGGAATCAATTTTAACTGTGCAGTTCGCAATGGCGACTGGAAGTTGATTTATTATTACGGAACCGGTAAGAAAGAGTTATTCAATATCCCTAATGATATAGGTGAAAGCAACGACTTAAGTGCACAGCATCCTGACATCGTGAAAAGGCTTTCTAAAGAATTGGGAAACTATCTGCGAAAAGTAGATGCACAGCGACCAACTTTCAAGGCTACCGGACAACCTTGTCCCTGGCCGGATGAAAAGAAATAGCCGTTGAAAAGAAAAAGAACTGTGGCGGGGAGTGTGGAATAATTCCACACTCCCCGCCACAGTTTCCACACACCCCACACACAATTCCCCACTAGTTCAGCTTGTCTTATTATTCGCAACCATTTATTTTTCAACCACTTATCACATCCTTTGCATTTCTGGCACACGCTTTGAACTTTAATTAGACGTTAATGCAAAAGTAACAACCGATTCCTTAACACAAAAGAGAATTGAAAACATATGTCTAATAATCATTAAAGCAAACGATTATGAAAAAATTAGTATTAGTAGTAGCAATGTTTATGTTTGTTTGTGGTGGTTCATTCCTTGTAAAGGCTCAGAACTCTGAAAAAGCTGCGACAGCCCAGTCAGAAGTTAATGCCGCACTTATCGTTAATGATACAGTAGTCAAAGACACTGTAACTAAAAAAGACGAACCTGTGAAAACAGAACTGAGTGCACCAACCGCTTTTGTCAATGATACAGTAGTCAAAGACACTGCATCCAAAGACAAACCGGCTGAGCCTGTCAAGGAATAACCTTACCAAAAACTCTCAGAACAAAGTCTGCTGAATAATAGTAAGCACACTACAAAAAAGTCACCCCTACTTCGTCTATTCCGGGGGTGACTTTTTTGTACCTACATACTTACTTGTTTGGATAAAATATTGTACTTTTGGAAGTCAATAAATTATCCACCCAAACTAACTGAATAAACATGAAGCTAAGAAACCTTTTACTCATTGCCCTCGTTGCGGTCGTATTTTGTGGTTGCCACAGTTATCAACCGACCTCTATCACCGTTGCCTCCTATAATCTCAGAAACGCCAACGGCTCCGATTCTGCCAAAGGAAACGGTTGGGGACAACGCTATCCGGTCATTGCCAAAATGGTGCAATACCACGATTTCGATATTTTCGGAACGCAGGAGTGTTTCATTCACCAGCTGAAGGACATGAAAGAAGCATTACCCGGTTATGACTATATAGGTGTAGGCCGCGATGATGGCAAAGAGAAGGGGGAACACTCCGCTATCTTCTACCGCACCGACAAATTTGATGTGATAGAGAAAGGCGATTTCTGGTTGTCGGAGACTCCGGACGTGCCGAGTAAAGGCTGGGATGCAGTCCTGCCCCGCATTTGCAGTTGGGGACACTTCAAATGCAAAGATACGGGCTTTGAATTTCTATTCTTCAACCTGCACATGGACCATATCGCAAGAAGGCCCGCGTGGAAAGTGCTTATCTCGTGCAAGACAAGATGAAGGAACTCGGTAAGGGTAAAGAGCTTCCGGCTATCCTGACCGGCGACTTCAACGTTGACCAGACTCATCAGTCTTATGACGCTTTTGTCAGCAAAGGTGTGCTTTGCGACTCTTATGAGAAGTGTGACTTCCGCTATGCAACCAACGGAACATTCAATGATTTCGATCCGGACAGTTTTACGGAAAGCCGCATCGACCATGTATTCGTCTCTCCTGTTTTCAAAGTAAAAAGATATGGTGTGCTGACAGACACGTATCGCAGTATCAGAGGAAACGGAGGCAAGAAGGACGCAACGGACTGTCCGGAAGAAATCGACATCAAAGCTTATCAAGCCCGCACGCCCTCGGACCATTTCCCTGTAAAAGTAGAACTGGTGTTTGAGGGAGAAGAACAAAAATAACTCGGAAAGCTTTACCTGTACTAGTCTACCCGACAAAACACACTGTTGGGAGAGTTAATTCTGAGACTTATCAATGAAGGAAAGGTTGACTTATTGAACAGCATCCAATCGTTTCCACTCCCGCTCTTACCCATGAAATAACTGTTTCATACGGCAAAACCAATAGTTTCATGCATTGGAACCTTTGGTTTCGCCGTACAGAAACCATAGTTTCACCGGTGGGAAACTTTAGTTTCATCATGGAGAAACTTTAGTTTCAGACGCTTGAAACTTTTGTTTCCAAGGCTTGAAACTTCCAGTTTCATACAGCGAAACTACTCTTTTCTCTATGAACAGTGAAAGCAACAGTTACCGTCACACTATTGTCACGCCTTGCTATCACAGCAGAACTCACATATTATCAACTATTTATATCTTACCATGTGACAGATGACAGTATTTTTTTTAATTCATTTGTAGAGAGATAAATCCGATGTTGGTATCAGACACCGAACGCTCCGCCCCGACTATACAGCCTCCACCGAGAGGATACATTTCCAACGCAAAAAAAAAAGGATTTGTACTGATTAAAACAGTTCAAATCCTTTCCATAAATTTCCCTCGGGAAGGGGAGCTTTCAGTTCTATCAGCTCCTTCGAGACAGGGTGTACGAACCGTACCCTCCTGGCGTGCAGACAAATGCTTCCATCCGGATTGGAACGCGGAGAACCGTATTTCAAATCTCCCTTGATAGGACATCCCATTTTTGCCAGTTGGCAACGAATCTGATGATGCCGTCCGGTTTTTAAGTCAACTTCGAGTAAATAATAGTTGTCCGAACGACCGATCAAACGGTAGTCCAAAACCGCTTTCTTACTATTCGGCACTTCCTTGTCGTATGCATAGCTCTTGTTCTGCTTTTCATTGCGCACAAGAAAATGCACCAATTCGCCTTCTGATTCTTTCGGAGCATTCTTCACAACTGCCCAATAAGTCTTTTTCACCTCACCGGCGCGGAACATCTCATTGAGCCGCGTAAGCGCCTTACTCGTTTTGGCAAAAATAACAAGACCGCTTACAGGGCGGTCCAGCCGGTGTGTCACACCGAGGAAAACATTGCCGGGTTTCTGATATTTCTCTTTCAGGTACTGCTTCACAGTCTCCGAAAGAGGCGTATCACCCGTCTTGTCTGCCTGGACAATCTCGGAAGCGGTCTTGTTGACTACAATGATATGGTTGTCTTCGTATACAACAGTCATTCTGTTCGATTACATGTTCATACCACCATCTACCTGAATCACCTGTCCTGATACGTAAGAAGACATATCGGAAGCCAGGAAGGTAGCGATGTTTGCCACATCTTCAGGAGTACCACCACGACGCAAAGGAATTTTCTTTGCCCATTCTGCTCTTACTTCGTCAGAAAGAGCGGCAGTCATGTCTGTCAGGATGAATCCCGGAGCGATAGCATTGGCACGGATGCCACGAGAACCGAGTTCTTGTGCGATAGACTTGGCCAATGCAATCATACCTGCCTTGGAAGCAGCATAGTTAGCCTGTCCTGCATTACCGTGAACACCTACGACAGATGCCATGTTGATAATGCTACCGGCTTTCTGACGCATCATGACAGGTGTACAAGCGTGGATGAAGTTAAATGCAGATTTCAGGTTCACGTTGATTACCATATCCCACTGCTGTTCGCTCATACGCATCATCAAACCGTCGCGAGTGATACCGGCATTGTTTACCAATATATCGATACGTCCGAAGTCTTTGTGGATTTCTTCTACGACCTTTGCAGTATCTTCAAAGTTAGCTGCGTTAGAAGCATAACCTTTGGCTTTTACACCCATTGCTTCAAGTTCTTTTGCTGTATTTTCTGCATTTTCGTCAATGACAAGGTCAGTAAATGCGATGTTTGCACCTTCGGCAGCAAACTTCAGAGCGATAGCCTTACCAATACCGCGGGCAGCACCGGTTACAATGGCTGTTTTTCCGTCTAATAATCCCATACTAAAAGTTATTTAATTAAATTTCTGTTCTATGCAGTGCGCCAAACACAATGTTGGCTACGTACTTATTTCTCGTATCTTCATCCAGATGTGCACCTATATGACCACGGATGTAAGGAACTTCAATCCCTTTCACACAATAATGAATCAAGTCAGCCGTCATCTCCACATCGTCAATGTGAAAAACTCCCTTTGCCTGTCCTTCCAAAAGAACGGCCTTAAAGAGTTGTACCTCCTTCGCATCAAATTTCTTACGGACTTTCTCCACCCGCCAAATATCACGGAAGAAATAAGCACGTAAGGTTCCGTTTCGATAGACTACTTCTTTTACTGCATCCAACCGGGTATATATCATCTCCAACAGTTTTTCGTCCGGCGAGATATTCTTCTCAGCTACCCGCTTCATCATATCCGACAGGATATCTAATTCCGATTCTACAACAGCCAGATAGATTTCATCCTTACTTTTAAAATAGGTATAAAGCGTTCGTCTACCTTTTTTAGAAGCAAGAGCGATATCATTCATCGTAGTGTTCTCTACCCCATCTTTGCGAAAAGCTGACGGGCAACATCTACTAACTTGGCTTTTGTTTTGGATACGGTCATAGGTTACAAATTGCACATTGCTGAATATTTTGAGCAAAAGTAACTCTTTTCTTTAGACCATACAAGAAAACAGACAGAATATTAACATTTGTATATTAATAGGTACTAAAAAACTATCATCATTATCCTGCTCATTTTCAGTAAAATAAGAAAGAAATGATGATTTATTCGAAAAATATTCAGCAATTTATTTGTTTGTCTCAAAAAAAGCCGTACCTTTGCACCCGTTAAACATCGCGGAGTGGAGCAGTTGGTAGCTCGTTGGGCTCATAACCCAAAGGTCATTCGTTCGAGTCGGATCTCCGCAACTAGAAAAAGAAGAATCGTAGAAATGCGATTCTTCTTTTTTATGTAGGCACTTTCAATAGTAGTTCAATTCACAAGTTCCTTTCAGTTACCAACAAGAATATCAACAAAGTTATTAACAGGTTAATTATCTAAAAATAAGCTAATTGCTCCTAAACGAGGACCGTTTATAAACAAGGCAAGATTCACTTATTCACAACTATATGTTTCGTTGATATATTATAAATTCACTCTTCTCTCCCAAACGAACGATACTCCAACGGAGTAAGCCCTGTACGCTTCTTAAAAAAAGAAAAGAAGTATTCGGTAAACTGGAAACCAAGAAAAAAAGAATCTCCTTGACGGATTGGGAAGTACCGACCAGTAGTTGTTTGGCTTTACGAAGTTTCAGTTCTTGAAAGTATTTGGCGGGAGCATATCCTGTATATTCTTTGAAAACACGGCGGAACCATGAATAGCTAATATTCAACCTCATCGCCAACTCCTCCGGATCCACATTGCCGGCTACATTTTCATTCATTATAATCTTGGCCTGTTCAATCTTCTGATCGACATCACTCATTTCAAAAATCTTGTTTTTTGGAGACAGAATGTTCTTTCAACGGATAGGGAGAGTCGGGAGGAATAGACTGATAACCGACCGTATTAACCCACAAACCGAATTTCCGGTCCATGTCATTTACAATCAAGTATTTAAATTCCACTCCTAAGCCATTGTCCTCAGCCATATCAATGTGTTTTCATACAATTTGGGTTGGACAAAAATAAGAATTATCTTCAGAAATCGTATGCTAAGAACCAAAAAACACCCGGAGTGTCTTTTTGGATACATCCGGATGTTTCTCACAAACAAATCTTATTTAAACATTAAAATGCTTTGCGATATAATACTTCAATATCTTCAACTGATGTAGGACGAGGGTTACCACCCGTACAAACATCATTAAAGGCAGCTACCGCCAATGCAGGGATATCTTCTTCTTTCACATTGATCTCATGCAATTTTTGCGGGATACCGATACTGAGAGAAAGAGATTTTACCGCTTCAATAGCCGCTTTTACACCTTCCGCCTCACTCATACCGGCAGTTTCAACTCCCATAGCTTTCGCTATATTGATATATTTCGGAGCAGCCGGAGATTCAGCATTATATTCCATTACATAAGGCAACAATAGAGCATTTGCCACCCCATGAGGAGTATCATAGAAAGCACCCAACGGGTGAGCCATTGAGTGAACGATTCCCAAACCTACATTTGAGAATCCCATACCAGCAATATATTGTGCTTGAGACATCGCTTCACGGGCAACTACATCTTTGCCATTATCCACAGCCGCTTTCAGATTCTGCGCAATCATTTCAATGGCTTTCAGTTCAAACATATCGCTCATCGCCCAAGCTCCCGGAGTGATGTAACTTTCGATAGCATGCGTCAAAGCGTCCATACCCGTAGCAGCAGTCAGCCCTTTCGGCATAGAATACATCAATTCCGGGTCCACAATAGCCACTGCCGGAATGTCATTCGGGTCTACGCAAACCATTTTCTTACGGGCATCTTCGTCGATAATCACGTATTGATAGTCACTTCGGCAGCAGTTCCTGCGGTAGTAGGCAATGCGAAGGTCGGCACAGCCTTATGTTTGGTATCGGCCACCCCTTCCAAAGATTTCACATCTGCGAAATCCGGATTGTTCACTACAATACCAATACCTTTTGCCGTATCAATAGAAGAACCACCACCCAATGCCACGATAAAATCAGCACCGGAAGCTTTATATGCAGCCACACCATTCTGTACATTGGCAATAGTAGGATTGGCTTTTACATCACTGTAAAGTTCATAAGGAATCTTATTGTCGTCGAATACTTTGATGATTTCGGCAGCTACACCGAACTTGATAAGGTCTTTATCTGTAACAAAAAAGGCTTTCTTAAAGCCACGTCTAGCTGCTTCCACAGCAATTACACTCCGGCAACCTGCGCCGAAATAAGAAGTCTCATTTAAAATAATGCGATTCATGGTTGTGTTATTTTGTTTAAAGGGTTAACCGCAACATCTCCTATTGTAGGAAATATTGCGGTTGCTAAAGTAGATAAATTCAATGATTAATACAAATATTATTTAGGAAGATTGAAGGCAACAGTCATTTCCTTCATCTGTTCCCGGCTCATGCCATCCGGTTCGAAGCCATATTCTTGGCTGCAATATAAATTAATGCGGATTTATTTAATACGTCAATTTGGTCGAAAGCCTGCATCGCATCGCAGTCAACAGCAAATACTCCATGCTTTTCCCACATCACCACATCATAGTCCTGCAATTCCTTAATCGTAGCTTCTGCCAGTTCTACCGAACTAGGCAACTTATAAGGAATGATTCCCAAACCTCTCGGGCAGAATGCCTTTGTCTCCGGAATCATACTCCACAACAAATTGGTAGCCACATCCTTTTGAAGGAATTTTTCACAATGCGTCATTGCAATCAATTCGATAGGGTGAGTATGTACGGAAGCCTTATAAGGAGAATTCTTACTCAACAAGTCATTATGCACGCTCAAATGAGAAGGCAGCTCTGATGTCGGGACAACCGCCTCATCAGCTATAATAACATAACTGGCACAATCATCCAAAATCCGGATTACCGAACCATTCTCCATCGGCCAGCGAGCTAAATCACGCATACGTTTGTTGGTTCCTTTACAGTAAAAATAACAGCCTTTGAGATAAGGCAGTGTGACACCGATTGACCTGACTTCACTAATCGGCTGCATCCGACGAATTTCATCGTCTACAAATTCTGTGATATTAATGGTGATATTACCGCCATTACGTTCAGCCATCCTTTCTGCCACAAGTATCCGGCAACTTCTGCTACCTTGTCTACTTCCTTGGCAAGTGCTGAGCGATTTTCTAAAATTGATTTCATATATATCTATTATTTAAAACAAATTCGGGAATACCAGCGAGAAAATCAACACCAGCAGTCCACAAACCAGCACAGTGATTGTTTTCGCAGATACTCCCTTCCATTCTTTCAGGATAATCCCCCAGACATTACTGAAGGTCACATTCAATGCCATTAGGATACACCAGGAAAAAGCCAGTAATACGGGGCTTTCGGCAAGAAAGCTCTTTCCCATTTCCAGTCCGAAGAACTGCATATACCACAGCACACCGGCCAACGCACAGAATACTAAATTGTTACTCCACACTTTCCCTTTAGCATAGTCATTCATGGATTTATTAGTCACATTCTGTTGCAAACAATAAATTGCATTTGTCAGGAACCCTCCGAATGTAACCAGAAAGATAACAGGAAGCCCTGCATAAAGTCCTTCAACTCCTCCCGCTAATGCAGCCTCCTTGATAGGCGTCCCGGCATCCAGTCCCAAAGCGAAACAGGCACTCATCACACCTGCCAGCAACGCTACCAACAATCCCTTCGTCAAAGCAAAGTCTTTCACAGCAGCGCGCTTTTCTTCTTCACTCATATTCTGCGCACGCAAACTACCAGCATAGCCAATAATCGCAATACCGGCTAACGTAATACAAACACCTAGCAGAAGAACCAGTCCGTTACCTTCGAACAAATTTGTTCCCGCAAAAAGAGCCGGAAGGAGCGTTCCGAAACCGGCACAAGTTCCCAACGAGATGCTCTGTCCCAATGCAACACCCAGATAACGCATGGAAAGCCCGAAAGTCAATCCTCCTACTCCCACAATATGCCATACAAGATGCTCATTCCGGCACCTCCAGCTCCCCACAGTTCAAACAAACTGCCTCCTTCGGACACCCCCAGCAATGATCCCAGGAACGGAAACACTAACCAGGCAAATACACCTTGTATCAACCAAAAACTTTCCCAACTCCACTCTTTTACCTTTTTAATAGGTACATAAGAACTAGACTGGCAAAAGCTACCAATGGCTATAATCAGCAAGCCGATCAGAATATCCATAACTTATCGTTAGAAGTTACTTCAGCTTCGTACTTTTCGATCTCCGCAATGAAATCTTCGCCTACCGGAACATTATTTTTCAAGCAGAACATATCCCATACCGCATTCCAAGGAAGCGCTTTTTCTTCTTCAAGCAAAGCCAAACGCTGAAATCCTTGTCCGTTAGCTTCGTATTCACGCAATTTGGCAATCGGTTCAAGCAAAGCACGAGTCATACATTTCTGTGCAGCACGGCTACCGATTACATAAGCACCGATACGATTGATAGATGCATCGAAATAATCAAGGCCATAGTGTACACGATCTAGTGCACCACAACGAACGATTTCACTGAACAGTTCCATAGTAGGATCATCCATGATAGTGACGTGGTCGGAATCCCAACGTACCGGACGGCTTACGTGCAGCATCAGTTCAGGAACATAAAGTAACAATGAAGATACTTTGTCAGCCACACTTTCTGTCGGATGAAAGTGACCTGTATCCAATGTAATCATCTTATTGTGTGAAGCACCATAGCCGATGTAGAAGTCATTAGAACCTACCGTATAACTTTCCAAACCGATACCAAACACCTTAGATTCGATACAGTCTTTCATATTCTTATATCCAGTAGCGAAAATCTGGTCCAGAGAATCTTTCAACAGTGCACGGTATTTCATACGATTGACTGTAATATCCTTGCTTCCGTCGTGTACCCAAAGATTCATGATGCAAGGATCACCTTGCGCTTTACCCATTTCTTCGGCCACTGCACGACAACGTTTCGTATGTTCAATCCAGAACTGGCGGATACCTTCATCCGGGTTAGAAAGCGACAAATCACCGGATTTCGGATGTGAGAAAGAAGTAGAATTAAAGTCCAGTTTCATATTATGTTCTTTCCCCCACTCTATCCAGCTTTTGAAATGTTCGGGTTCCACCTGATCGCGGTCTACCACCTTCCTCTGAAAATCTCCGTAAATCTCATGCAGGTTCAGCCGATGAGTACCCGGGATATAAGAAGCGGCTTTCAAGATATCGGCACGCAGTTCGTCAATATTGCGGGCTTTACCCGGATAGTTACCGGTAGCTGGATACCACCAGTCAACGAACCGGCCTGTACTTCAAATCCTGCTACGTCGTCAGCCTGCCAACAATGAAGTGACAGATGAAAATCCTGCATGGTTTTCAATACTTGTTCGGTGTCTACCCCTACCGCTGCATAACGTTCCACAGCAATCTCATACGCTTTCTGAATCAGTTCTTCTTTTTTCATGATATTCTATTGTTTAAAATGATATTCCACCGGTTATTTATTAATTATCGAATGCAGTTTTTAAAGTGGATATAAGCCGTATCCCAAGCATCCGTATCTTGTGATGATAAGTTTTTAAAGGAACAGACCGCTGGATTAGCCGACGCATACCTGCCATATCCGTTGCTTCCCCCGCCGCCATTGCCTGAATCATCACATTACCGATAGCAGTGGCTTCGGACGGTCCCGCAACTACCGGAATACCGATAGCATTGGCAGTAAACTGGTTCAGTAAATCGTTACGGCTGCCACCGCCAATCACATGCAATGTTTCAATCGGACGAGGAGAAAGAGAACGCAAGTTCTCCAACACCTGACGATAACGCAAGGCCAGACTCTCAAAGATACAACGCACTACTTGTCCACATTGTTCGGGAACAGGCTGTCCGGTGGCATGGCAATAGGCAGCAATCGATTTTTCCATATTCGCAGGGTTTACAAAGCAATCATCATCGGATTAATCAGGCTGCGGAACGGTTCGCAAGCATCTGCCTCGCTGATTAACTCAGGATAACTTGTATCTCCCCAATTCAAACGGCAACGTTCCAATAGCCACATTCCGCAAATATTCTTCAGCAGACGAATTGTTCCTTCCACACCACCTTCATTCGTAAAATTCAAGGTTTCTGTTTCGGTATTAATCACCGGAGCGTCCGTTTCAACTCCCATCAACGACCAAGTACCGCTACTCAAATAAGCAAAATTACGGTCTAACGCTGGAACAGCGGCAACAGCAGCCCCCGTATCATGTCCGGCCACAGCAATCACAGGCACAGCTCCCAATCCGGTTATTTTCTGCACTTCTTCTGTCAATACTCCTACCTTTTCACCCGGGAATACAAAACGACCGAAGTTCTTCTCTGTCAATCCAACCACTTTCAGTAACTCCGGTTCGAGACTTCGAGTTTGTGCATTCACCAATTGAGCAGTCGAAGCAATCGTATATTCCGTCACCATTTTCCCGGTCAGCATATAACTTAATGCATCCGGCATAAACAATATCTTATCCGCTGCCTCCAATGCGCTATCATTATTACGGCGTAAAGTATCTAACTGAAAAAGTGAATTAAAATTCATTATCTGAATACCCGTCTTTTCATATACCTTGCTACGGGAGATGCGGGAAAAGAGAGCGTCCGGAGCTCCTACCGTATGAGGGTCACGATATGCATAAGGCTGACGAAGTAAGTTTCCGTCTTTTCCGACACAAACAAAATCCACTCCCCACGTATCAATACCGATAGAAGCAATAGACTCGCCACGGTGAGCCACCAATTTTAATCCTTCAATGACATGACGATATAATGCATAAATATCCCAATAGAAATGCCCGCCCACTTCAATCAAGTGATTAGGAAAACGATTGATTTCTTCCAGATTCAATCCACCTTCAATAAAAGTACCCAAGATAGTACGGCCGCTCGTTGCGCCCAAGTCGACTGCAAAAAAGTTTTGTTTCATGGTATTCTGTCTATATATTTAAAGTATCCATTTACCTACATGGCAAAGATAGACGATTCCTTCCTCATGCTCCTTACACATTTTGATTGAAAGGATATACATTTTGACACAAATACATAAACCAAACTTCCACTGTTTAGCATATTTTTCACTTTTATGCAAAAAAAGTATTGTTTTATGCATATTTTCTCCAGAATAATGCATACTTTTGCGCCATTCTTAGAATAATTATACAATGAAGAAGAAAGCAAATCGGTTAGACGCCATCAAAATGATTATCTCAAGCAAAGAGGTCGGTTCGCAGGAAGAACTGCTGCAAGAGTTGAACCGCGAAGGCTTCGAACTGACACAGGCCACCCTCTCCCGCGACTTGAAACAACTGAAAGTAGCCAAAGCTGCCAGTATGAACGGGAAGTACGTATACGTGCTGCCGAACAACATTATGTATAAACGCTCCACCGATCAGAGTGCCGGCGAAATGTTGCGAAGTAACGGATTCATTTCCTTGCAATTTTCAGGCAACATCGCCGTTATCCGCACCCGCCCGGGTTACGCCAGCAGTATGGCTTACGATATCGACAACAATGAATTCAGCGAAATACTGGGAACCATTGCCGGCGATGATACTATCATGTTGGTGTTGCGTGAAGGAGTTGCGACAAGCAAGATTCGCCAGCTTTTGTCACTCATCATTCCGAACATTGAATAACTATACATATTTATATATATAAAGAAATGGACACTCAACAAATAGATGTTATGGTAGCCGACGCCTCACATGAGGTATACGTTGACACTATTTTGGAAACTATCAGAAATGCTGCCGCCGTGCGAGGAACGGGAATCGCAGAACGCACACACGAATACGTAGCGACAAAGATGAAAGAAGGTAAAGCAATCATTGCTCTCTGTGGTGACACATTCGCCGGATTCACCTATATCGAATCATGGGGAAACAAGCAATACGTGGCTACCTCCGGTCTGATCGTACATCCCGATTTCCGTGGTTTGGGGCTGGCAAAACGCATCAAACAGGCTTCTTTCCAACTGGCACGCCTCCGTTGGCCGAAAGCTAAGATTTTCAGCTTGACCTCCGGAGCAGCTGTTATGAAAATGAACACCGAACTGGGATACGTCCCTGTCACCTTCAACGAACTGACAGACGATGAATCTTTCTGGAAAGGATGCGAAGGATGTATCAACCATGACATCCTGAAAGCTAAAAACCGTAAGTTCTGCATCTGCACAGCTATGCTGTACGACCCGACAGATCCACGGAACATTAAAAAAGAACAAGAAAGAAATAACATTTAAAAGATACAGCACTATGAAAGAAAAGAAGAAAAAAGTAGTGGTGGCATTCAGCGGCGGACTGGACACATCGTTCACCGTCATGTACCTCGCTAAAGAAAAAGGTTATGAAGTATATGCAGCTTGTGCCAATACGGGTGGTTTCAGCGAAGAACAACTGAAAACAAACGAAGAAAATGCCTATAAACTGGGAGCGGTAAAATACGTAACGCTGGACGTTACTCAGGAATACTACGAAAAGAGTCTGAAATACATGGTTTTCGGAAATGTGCTGCGTAACGGTACTTATCCTATTTCGGTCAGCTCCGAACGTATCTTCCAGGCATTGGCTATCGCACGTTATGCCAATGAAATCGGTGCGGATGCCATTGCCCACGGTTCTACCGGAGCAGGTAATGACCAGATTCGTTTCGACATGACTTTCCTCGTACTGGCGCCGAACGTAGAAATCATCACACTGACCGTGATATGGCATTGAGTCGTCAGGAAGAAATTGACTACTTGAACAAACATGGTTTCAGCGCGGACTTCACCAAACTGAAATATTCATATAACGTAGGTCTGTGGGGTACCTCTATTTGTGGTGGTGAAATCCTCGACTCCGCACAAGGGCTGCCCGAAACAGCTTACCTGAAACACGTAGAAAAGGAAGGCAGCGAACAACTCCGCCTGACTTTCGAAAAAGGAGAACTGAAAGCTGTCAACGATGAGAAATTCGATGACCCGATCAAAGCGATCCAGAAGGTAGAAGAAATCGGCGCCGCTTACGGTATCGGCCGTGACATGCATGTGGGCGACACAATTATCGGTATCAAAGGCCGCGTAGGTTTCGAAGCCGCCGCCCCGATGCTGATTATCGGTGCTCACCGTTTCCTTGAGAAATACACATTGAGCAAATGGCAGCAGTACTGGAAAGACCAGGTAGCCAACTGGTACGGTATGTTCCTCCACGAAAGCCAATATCTGGAACCGGTTATGCGTGATATCGAAGCGATGTTGCAGGAAAGCCAGCGCAACGTAAACGGTACAGCGATTCTCGAACTCCGCCCGCTTTCTTTCTCTACCGTAGGTGTAGAATCGGAAGACGACCTCGTGAAAACGAAATTCGGAGAATATGGTGAAATGCAAAAAGGTTGGACTGCTGAGGATGCAAAAGGCTTTATCAAGGTAACTTCCACTCCGTTACGTGTTTACTATAACAACCATAAAGACGAAGAGATATGATTAAAGCAGGAATCATTGGTGGCGCAGGATATACGGCAGGCGAACTAATCCGCCTGTTACTCAACCATCCGGAAACTGAAATCGTATTTATCAACAGCAGCAGTAATGCCGGAAACAGAATTACTGACGTACACGAAGGCTTGTATGGAGAAACAGATCTAAGATTCACCGACCAGTTACCTCTGGACGAAATTGATGTTCTTTTCTTCTGCACAGCTCACGGTGACACGAAGAAATTCATGGAAAGCCATAACATACCGGAAGACCTGAAAATCATTGACCTTTCCATGGACTACCGTATCAAGAGTGACGACCATGACTTATCTACGGTCTGCCGGAACTGAACCGACGAGCTACCTGTACGGCAAAGCACGTGGCCAATCCCGGTTGTTTCGCCACCTGTATCCAACTCGGCCTGCTCCCGCTAGCCAAAAACCTGATGTTGACAGACGATATTTCGGTAAACGCCATTACCGGAAGTACGGGTGCCGGCGTGAAACCGGGAGCTACCAGTCATTTCAGTTGGAGAAACAATAACATCAGTGTGTACAAGGCATTCGAGCATCAACACGTTCCGGAAATCAAGCAGTCACTGCAACAATTACAGAACAGCTTCGACTCCGACATTGACTTTATCCCGTATCGTGGCGATTTCCCTCGCGGCATTTTCGCTACCCTTGTGGTAAAGACCAAAGTAGCCCTCGAAGAAATCGTCCGTATGTACGAAGAATATTACGCCAAAGACTCATTTGTACATATTGTAGATAAGAATATAGACCTCAAACAGGTAGTCAACACCAACAAATGCCTGATACATCTTGAGAAACATGGCGACAAGCTATTGATTATCTCCTGTATCGACAACTTGCTGAAAGGTGCCAGTGGACAAGCGTTCATAACATGAACCTGATGTTTAACCTGGAAGAAACCGTAGGACTACGTTTGAAGCCTTCAGCTTTTTAAAAACAAAAGAATTATGAAATTATTCGACGTATACCCATTATACAACATCAACATAGTCAAAGGGAAAGGCTGTAAAGTCTGGGATGAAAACGGAACCGAATACTTAGACCTTTACGGAGGTCATGCCGTAATCTCTATCGGACACGCACATCCTCACTATGTGGAGATGATTAGCAATCAGGTAGCTAACCTCGGTTCTATTCGAACTCAGTAATCAACAAACTCCAGCAACAGGTGGCCGAACGACTGGGAAAGATTTCCGGTTACGAGGATTACAGCCTGTTCCTGATAAACAGCGGAGCCGAGGCGAATGAGAACGCTCTGAAACTGGCTTCTTTCCACAACGGACGTACCAAAGTGGTATCTTTCAGCAAAGCCTTCCACGGACGTACTTCACTGGCAGTAGAAGCAACCAACAATCCGTCTATCATTGCACCTATTAACAACAACGGTCATGTTGTTTATCTTCCTCTGAACGACGTCGAAGCCATGAAGCAGGAACTGTCTCGGGGAGATATATGTGCCGTTATCATTGAAGGAATACAAGGTGTAGGAGGGATCAAGATACCGACTACCGAATTTATGCAGGAACTCCGCAAAGCTTGCACAGAAACCGGCACTATCCTGATTCTGGACGAAATTCAGAGCGGATACGGACGTAGCGGTAAATTCTTCGCCCACCAGTATGCTGATATCAAGCCGGACATCATCACCGTAGCCAAAGGAATCGGTAACGGCTTCCCAATGGCAGGCGTATTGATTAGCCCGATGTTTAAACCGGTATACGGACAATTAGGAACGACTTTCGGAGGAAACCACCTGGCATGTTCGGCAGCCCTTGCCGTTATGGACGTGATTGAACAGGAAAATCTGGTAGAGAATGCAGCCAAGGTAGGTAACTACTTGCTGGAAGAACTGAAGAAATTCCCGCAAATCAAGGAAGTACGCGGACGCGGACTCATGATAGGACTCGAATTTGAAGAACCGATCAAAGAATTGCGCAGCCGCCTCATCTATGACGAACATGTGTTTACCGGAGCAAGCGGTACGAATGTACTCCGCCTGTTACCCCCTCTCTGTCTCAGCATGGAGGAAGCCGACGAATTCCTTGCCCGGTTCAAGAAAGTACTCTAATTGCTCATTCTGATTAATAAACAGCCAACAATAAAAGCAGCCTTTACAAGAAAACGATTTCTTATTCAGGCTGCTTTTTGTTTTTTCGTAATTAACCGTTACCTTTGCCTGTGACAACTCATTAAAAACAAGCGTATATGAAAATAGCCATTATCGGTGCAGGAAATATGGGCGGTTCAATCGCCCGTGGCCTGGCAAAAGGAAGCCTGATAGCAGATTCGGACATCATCGTATCCAATCCCAGTGCCGGAAAACTAGAGAGACTGAAAAAGGAATTTCCGAGTATCTCTACCACAAACAATAACGCAGAAGCCGCCACAGGAGCAGACATTGTCATTCTAGCCGTCAAACCGTGGCTGATGCAACCGGTCATGCGCGAGTTGAAACTAAAAAGCAAACAGATACTTATCTCGGTAGCCGCCGGTATCAGCTTTGAAGAACTGGCTCATTACGTCATCGCACCGGAAATGGCAATGTTCCGTCTGATTCCGAACACGGCCATCAGCGAACTGGAAAGCATGACACTGGTCGCCGCACGTAATACGAATGACGAACAGGACCAATTTATCCTCCGCCTATTCAGCGAAATGGGAACAGTCATGCTGATTCCCGAAGATAAAATAACAGCAGCCACCGCATTGGCTTCCTGCGGCATTGCTACGTATTGAAATATATCCAGGCAGCTATGCAAGCCGGCATCGAAATGGGACTCCGCCCCAAAGACGCCATGCAAATGATAGCGCAATCCCTGAAAGGAGCTGCTGCATTGATTCAAAACAACGACACCCACCCCAGCGTAGAAATCGACAAAGTGACTACACCGCGGAATCACAATCAAAGGGATCAACGAACTGGAGCACAACGGCTTTACTTCCGCCATTATCAAAGCGATGAAAGCTCCAAATAACGCCACAAAATTATTAATCATAAAATACCAACCACTTGTATGAATGACCAAATTAAACAAATAGCAGAACGCCTCCGCGGACTACGCGACGTACTCGAACTGACTTCTGAGGATATCGCCCGCGACAGTGACATTTCTGCTGAAGAGTACCGACTCGCAGAAACTGGAGAATACGATATTTCTGTCAGTATGTTGCAGAAAATAGCCCGTACCTACAATGTCGCCCTCGATGCCCTGATGTTCGGCGAAGAACCCAAAATGAGCAGCTACTTTGTAACCCGCGCCGGCAAGGGGACCAGTATCGAACGTACGAAAGCCTACAAATACCAGTCTCTGGCAGCCGGATTCATGAACCGTACCGCCGACCCGTTCATCGTCACCGTTGAACCGAAAGGAGATGACGAGCCGATCCATTACAACAAGCATAACGGTCAGGAGTTCAACCTCGTACTCGAAGGACGTATGCTTATCAACATCGAAGGCAAGGAAATCATCCTCAACCAAGGCGACAGCATTTATTTTAACTCCAAACTTCCACATGGCATGAAAGCGCTCGACGGCAAAACGGTACGTTTTCTGGCAGTAATTATGTAATAACATCATGGTAGAAAGATTTTTATCACAGACCTCCTTTACCTCACAAGAGGATTTCATCAAGAACCTGAAAATAAACGTCCCGGAAAACTTCAACTTCGGTTATGACGTAGTAGATGCCTGGGCTGCCGAACAGCCCGACAAGAACGCTTTACTGTGGACAAATGACAAAGGTGAAAGCCGCCAATTCTCATTTGCCGACATGAAACGTTACACAGACATGACGGCTTCCTATTTCCAAAGTCTGGGCATCGGCCGTGGCGACATGGTTATGCTGATCCTGAAACGCCGCTACGAGTTCTGGTATAGCACGATCGCCCTTCACAAACTGGGAGCAACCGTCATTCCGGCCACTCATCTGCTGACTAAAAAAGATATCATCTACCGTTGCAACGCTGCTGACATCAAGATGATCGTAGCTGCCGGCGAAGGAATCATCCTGCAACATATCAAGGACGCCCTGCCCGAGTGCCCTACCGTAGAAAAGCTGGTCAGCGTCGGTCCCGAGATTCCGGAAGGATTCGAAGACTTCCACGCAGGGATTGAGAGCGCCGCCCCGTTTGTACGGCCCCGCCATGCAAACACCAACGATGATATCTCATTAATGTATTTCACTTCCGGCACCACCGGCGAACCTAAAATGGTGGCACATGACTTACCTATCCGCTGGGCCATATCGTTACCGGCAGCTTCTGGCATAATCTGGACGAAAACAGCCTTCACCTTACTATCGCCGATACAGGCTGGGGCAAGGCCGTGTGGGGAAAGCTCTACGGACAATGGATTGCCGGAGCAAACATCTTTGTCTATGACCACGAGAAGTTCACTCCGGGAGACATTCTGGAAAAGATACAGAATTATCATGTAACTTCCCTCTGTGCACCTCCCACTATCTTCCGCTTCCTGATTCACGAAGACCTGACGAAGTTCGATCTGTCTTCACTCAAATACTGCACCATTGCCGGAGAAGCATTGAATCCCGCTGTATTCGATACATTCAAGAAGTTGACAGGCATCAAACTCATGGAAGTTTCGGTCAGACCGAAACCACTCTTACCATTGCCACTATGCCTTGGATGCAACCCAAACCGGGTAGCATGGGATTGCCCAATCCCCAATATGATGTGGACTTGATTGACCATGAAGGCCGTTCCGTAGAAGCCGGAGAGCAGGGACAAATCGTAATCCGTACCAGCAAAGGTAAGCCGCTCGGTCTTTTCAAAGAGTATTACCGGGATGCGGAACGTACCCATGAAGCTTGGCACGACGGTATTTACTATACCGGAGACGTTGCTGGAAAGATGAAGACGGTTATCTCTGGTTTGTAGGTCGTGCGACGACGTTATCAAGAGTTCCGGCTACCGCATCGGCCCGTTCGAAGTGGAAGTGCTTGATGACACATCCCGCAGTTGTAGAATGTGCCATTACCGGAGTGCCCGACGAGATTCGCGGACAAGTGGTGAAAGCAACGATTGTATTGTCTAAAGAATATAAGAACCGCGCGGGAGAAGAATTAATCAAAGAATTGCAGAATCACGTGAAGAAAGTGACTGCGCCCTATAAATATCCGCGTGTAATCGAATTCGTAGAAGAACTTCCGAAAACAATCAGCGGTAAGATTCGTCGTGTAGAAATCCGCGAGAACGATCAGAAGTAAATAAAAAACGACCATTTCATCGATAAAATCCTCCTTTAGCTGCTTCCCAACAGCCTAAAGGAGGATTTCTTTTCATGCACAATGCTACAAATTGGTCAACTTATGCAAATTCTGGTTCAATGAATCATTTGTATACTATATCTGAATCAAAATTACACGTCTAAGTCGTTTTTGTCTCTTATCTTTGCCACAGTAAAAATAAAAACACACTATAAAGATTATGATTACAAGTAGAAAGATTTCTCAAGTCAATGTTTTTGCTGGTAGTCCTTGGGAAGTAGCCAGCGTAAAGAATCTGCTGAAAGCAGCATATATTGAGGTTTCAATGAAAGAGAATGGGCGGAACGGTTTCCTCTTATCTGTCCCTTGCGAATATTATACGGCAGCAATGCGTGTGATTGGCAATAGAAAGATTTCATAGGTTTTAGGTTAATATATTCAGGATTGAGTGCCGATTGTAATGGGGGTTGCAATCGGCTTGTTTTATTATCAGCCTACTGCTTTACCACCCACTCTCCCCTATGACCTTTCCGTTCAGCTATACTTGCCTTTCGGCTTAGGCCCCCATTAAACATCCGTCATACAGTAGGTATTCATCTGTTATCCGGTAATGATTGTTCGCAAAAGCCGCCGTTATAATTAACTCGCCACAGCCGTGGAGAGTATTCGCCACGGCCGTGGAAGGATCTCTCCACAGCTGTGAGAAGAACTCGTCACAGCCGTGGCGAATTAGTAATACCGGTATCCTGACAGAATAATACCGGTGCCTCAACACAACTATACCGGCTTCCCTTCTTATAAAGTCTTACTTAACCTGCCCGTAAACAAGCAACTTCAGTCTTTATTGTGTTCAAGCTATGTAACAACTTACACCACAAACAATCCATGCATGCCCTGCTACCCGTAGCGAACACTTATAATCGCAAGAAATCAAGATAAGAAACAATGACGATTACACAAATCAGGAAGAAGGAAGATACGGTACTGTATCTGAACCGAGCAGTGTACTTCTGTCCCATTTTAGAAATAAATAAGGCACGAGGCAAAAAATACCAATAAACCGATAAAGAAAAAAATAATTGTGACCGGCCATATTACAAGATTTCCATATCTTTGCCCACTATAATTTATTACAACGTATTAAATCAATAATAACATGAAATTCAATTACCACATTATCATCCTTTTGCTTTTAATTGTCCGATTGTTCACACCAAGTACGGCAAAGGCTAGCCAAAACTACATCAACAACCTATATCCCTCCGACAATGATGAATTTGAAACTTTAATGGAGAAAATAAGGAAAGACTTTGCACAGAATCCGCTTATTGACGAGTTTCTACACAAATACGATACCGCCAAAGGCTGTTTCACCGACGTGGACTACAGCCGCCGCGACCGTACAAACTGGGAACCTCTCACTCACATAGACCGACTGTATGATTTTGCATTTGCTTACACCAACCCTCAGAATACTTACTATCAGAACGAAGATATCTATAATAAGATAGTGAAAGGGCTGGAATATTGGTATGAACGCAATCCGAACTGCAACAACTGGTGGTACAACCAGATTGCCGAACCGCAGAAAATCGGTATACTGCTTATACAGATGCGTGTCGGGAAAAAACAGATACCGGCAGAATTGGAAACTAAAACCTTGCAACGTATCCGCAAAGAAGGAGGAGACCCCGCCAAATGGACCGGTGCTAACAGAACCGACATCGCACTTCACTGGATTTACCGGTCATGTCTGGAAAAAAACGAGGCCGACCTGGAAACGGCTCTCGCAAATGCTTACAGTCCGATAGAATATACTGTAAAAGAAGGTTTCCAGCACGACAACTCTTATTTCCAACATGGTGTACAACTTTATATCGGTGGATATGGCGATGAGATCCTGAAAGGAACAACTCAGGTGGCTATGTATACCCAAGGAACAAAATATGCCTTGAGCACCGAGAAGATACAGCTGTTAAGCAAGTTCATGCGCCAAACTTATTATCAGCCATACGCGGAAAATATATGCTTTCGATGTACTGGGCAGAGGCATAAGCCGGAAAGATATTACCGACAAAAGCGCCACCGCCCTATTTGCCGAACGTATGGCGGTTCTCGATCCGGAACATATTGAAGAGTACAAAGCTATCATCGCACGTCTAAAAGATGAACAAGCTGCCGACTACAAACTAAAGCCTCTGCATACACATTATTTCCGGGGAGACTATACCCTGCACGTACGCCCCGGCTATACGTTCGACGTCCGTACTGTATCCACCCGCACCATGCGTTGTGAATACGGCAACGGAGAAAACCTCAAAACTTATTTCATGTCGGACGGATGTACCAATATCGTAACTCAAGGAAATGAATATACCAATATCTTCCCTGCATGGAACTGGCGCAGAATCCCCGGAACAACGGCTCCGCAACTGGACACGATCCCAATGGCCGCGAGCGACTGGCAGACTCGGGGAACTTCCACTTTTGCCGGAGGGGTGTCCGACAGTATCTACGGAGTGTCCGCCTATGCTTACATGGACAATTATGCCGGTGTGAATACCGGAGCCAAAAAAGCCTGGTTCTTTTTCGACAATGAAGTGGTGTGTTTAGGATCAGGAATCAATTCTACTTCATACGCACCTGTATACACCACAATCAACCAGTGTTTGCTTGATGACAAGAACATATTATTATCACAGAACAAGCAGCAAACGACAATAAAGAAAGGAGAATTTTCCTACGATTCTCCCGATTGGGTATTACATAACGGAATCGGATATATCTTCCCTCAAGGCGGCAGGATATTCTTATGCAATCAGCAACAAACGGCTCATGGTATGACATCAACCATACAGAATCGAAAGAAATGCAACAACGGGAGGTTTTCACACTCGGATTCAATCATGGAACTAACCCTCGTAACACTACTTATGCATACATCATAGCACCGGGAATAACTTCTGCCCGACAGATGAATGCATACAATAAAAAGAATGGGATTGAAATCCTGGCAAATACGGATGCCATGCAGATCGTAAGAAACAAGAAGCTGAATATCTGGCAAATGGTATTTTACCGGGAAGGAACTTTCACTCACAAAGATATTACTGTAAAAGTAGATAAGGCATGCGCATTAATGCTCAAAGATATCTATCAAAGTAGTGCAGAACTGCACATTGCTGATCCTGCACAGAGTCAGTCGTGCATCAAAGTGGATGTATACATCCCCAAGTTTCCAAAAACACCCGTAGTATCTTATGTGATTTTGAAAAGACAGGCATCTACGCCGGTGCATCCAAGAAATACTCTCTTTAATATAATACGAGTTGAGTGCTAAAACCGGAAGATATTCAGGCCCGTCAGACAATACATTAACCGTGGCTTTCATATACACTTCCGGTTTACCTCCCGGTTTACATAAAGCTCATAAATCAAACTCAAATCCGGTTTTAGTCAGTATCAAAGACAAAATAACACCATAACTGATACATAAACAAAAAGCTCCGTAAATCAAAGATTTACAGAGCTTTTAATCAGGAATACTCGTACTCGAAGCGGGACTTGAACCCGCACAGCCGCAATGGCCAAAGGATTTTAAGTCCTTCGTGTCTACCATTCCACCATTCGAGCATCCTTTCAAAGAAAGAGCGGAAAACGAGACTCGAACTCGCGACCCTAACCTTGGCAAGGTTATGCTCTACCAACTGAGCTATTTCCGCGTATTTTCAACGGGTGCAAAGATAAACAGTTTACTTGTTTCTGCCAAATCTTTTCGAAGGAAAGTTTAAAAAACTATCCTTCGAAATGCTGTTTATCGCCCAAGAAGTGCCTTTTCTGCTTCTTCCATCCCACAGAAATTGAAACCTTCAACGGTCTGCTGCATCAATGCGGAGATTTCGGCATTACATAAATTACCAATACTGCCTTCGTGCGTATGATGTACTTCTTTACCATGAGAGAATTTTCCGGCCTCAATATCCAGTCCCACCTTTTTATAAGCATCACGGAAAGGCATACCTTCACGAGCCAAACGATTCACTTCTTCTACACTGAAGATAAGCAGATACTTATCATCGTCAAGAATATGTTCGTTCACTTTTATCTCGTTCATTATATAGGTCGTCATCTGCAAGCAATCTTTCAATTCCTGGAAAGCAGGAATAAAGACTTCTTTTATAATCTGCAAGTCACGGAAATAGCCGGATGGCAGATTATTCGCAATCATCATGATCTGTTGAGGAAGCGATTGCAATTTATTACATTTGGCACGTGTCAATTCAAAGACATCCGGGTTCTTCTTGTGTGGCATAATACTAGACCCCGTAGTACAATCATCCGGCAACTTACAAAACCGAAGTTCTGACTGTTGAACATACAAGCATCAAAAGCTAGTTTGGATATTGTTCCGGCAATGGTTGCCAAAGCAAAAGCCACATTACGCTCCATTTTTCCACGTCCCATTTGAGCATATACTACATTGTAGTTCAGCGAATCAAAACCGAGCAAACGAGTTGTCATCGTCCGATCCAATGGAAAAGAAGAACCATATCCGGCAGCAGAGCCCAGCGGATTACGATTGCACATCTTAAAGGCAGCCTGCAAGAATAACATATCATCTACCAAGCTCTCGGCATATGCACCGAACCACAGTCCGAAAGAGGACGGCATAGCAATCTGTAAATGTGTATATCCCGGCATCAGTATATCCTTATATCGCTCACTCTGATTAACCAGCACATGGAAAAGTTGCTCTACCGCCTCAGCGATTTCTTTAATTTGTGTACGGGTAAAGAGCTTCAAATCCAGCAACACTTGGTCATTGCGTGAACGCCCGCTATGTATCTTCTTTCCTATGTCACCCAAACGCCGGGTCAACATCAGTTCCACCTGTGAATGTACGTCTTCCACTCCTTCTTCTATCACAAATTCACCTTTTTCGGCCGAAGCATATATATTCCTCAACTCTGCCAACAATTGCACGAGTTCCTCCTTTGTCAACAAACCGATACTTTCGAGCATTGTGATATGAGCCATAGAACCGATCACATCATGTTTAGCCAGATAAAGGTCCATTTCGCGGTCACGACCTACAGTGAAACGTTCGATATCTTTATTCACCTGTACGGATTTCTCCCAAAGTTTCTGTGCCATAAAAACAAGTATTAGTAATTAATAACAGCCAGCATTTCAACCATTTTCTCCAACCCCTCCTGAAGCGGTTTCTGTACCATCGCTTTCATAAACGGATTAATATCTATTTCGATAGTCACTTTCACATTACATTCCTCCTCAGCAGTTTCAACCAGTTGAATCCACATATTAAAAGGAAGCGGTGAATTGGTAGTTGCCAGTTTAATGGATTTACAAGGATCACGTTCTACAATTTGCAGCGTCAACTGCTACGGGAGAGACTGTAAAACTCAACGTATCCGAATCAAAACTTAAATCTTCCACTTTATCCTGTGGCAAACGGTCTTTGATAGCTTCCAGATTGCTTAAATCCGAAAGCTTATTATATACACGTTCCTGACTATAAGGTATTACCTTGACACTACTCTCAAAATTTGCCATAAATATCTGTTAGTAATAAAATAAAAAAAGAACGACCCGAACAGTTACTGTCCGAATGGTTCTTTCTTTTAAATATTTGAATTAACAATAAAATCTTACTTTCCAGCATCCCAATGCGCGGGGTCCTTACGCCATTCATTCAATGTCTGTATGTCTTCTTCTTCGATATAACCTGTACGAAGAGCAACATCAAGCACGGCTTCATAATTGGTCAACGTTACCAAAGTCACCTTCGCATTTTTGAACGCCTCTTCAGCTACCGGGAATCCGTATGTATACGCTGCAACCATACCGATCACTTCACAACCATCGCGACGAATTGCTTCAACAGCCTTCAAACTACTACCACCAGTAGAAATCAAGTCCTCTACGACTACGACTTTCATACCCGGACGAAGTTCACCTTCAATCAGGTTTCTAATCCATGATCTTTGGGGGTAGAACGAACATACACGAACGGCAAATTCAATGCATCAGCACCAAAGCTCCCTGCGGAATAGCACCTGTAGCTACACCGGCAATCGCATCCACCTGTCCGAATCGTTCCAATATCAGACGTGTAATTTCAATCTTCACAAAATTACGAAGAGAAGGATAGGACAGAGTTTTACGGTTATCACAGTAAAAGGGGGATTTCCATCCAGAAGCCCATGTGAAAGGGTTAGCGGGCTGAAGTTTAATAGCTTTAATCTTCAACAGTTTCTCCGCAAATAGTCTCTCTAAGTTTTTCATAACTAAACTAACTATTAATTATTTGCCGCAAAAGTACAGAAATTGAACGAGAATAAAAAGAAGAATCCGTTATATTTTTTTAGTCGACCAATTCCTCTTCTTCAGGAACATCGATACAACGCTTGATATCTTTTAGTTCAAATCCACGACTCATCGCAAACCTCATTAACTTTCCATTCAATTCATAGTCATCACTGGCATGAATACTTTTCCGCTTTGAAGCTAACAAGTCGCGCAGAACGGAGAGGTATTCTTCTTCATCAATCTCATTCAGATAACGCCATGCCACGTCAGAAGGAATCTTTTTCATATAAAGTCCTTGGGCGATTTTCATCTTTCCCCACTTGGAAAAACGGAACTTATCATTCACAAAAGCACGACAGAAGCGTTCATCATCAATAAACTTTTCCGTCTCCAGTTGGTCTAGAATGCGCGCAATGGTTTCATAGGCAATTCCCCAACGTTGTAATTTCTCATTTATCTCTGCCCGACAATGCTCGGCAGTAGAGCAATAAGAGGCTACGCGATTCAAAGCCTCTTCATCAGTTAATTGTGCACTCATCGGTTAGCTGTAACTATTCTATCTTTTCCAAATATGTCTTTAATAACACGAACATCACGATATTGGTTCATTTCAAGTATGTGTGCTGTTTCCCGGCCATAAGCCTGGTTGATTTCAAAATAAAGCTTGCCACCCGGCAAAAGTAAGTCGCACCCCAGACGGGCAATCCGACGATAGAACCGCAAAGGATCATCATCGGGGACAAACAGGGCAAGTCCCGGTTCCCAATCAAGTACATTGGCTTCCATATCCTGCTTCTCCGCCTCAGTTATATAAGGTGGATTGCTGACAATAACGTCATAACAAGAAGTCGCGCCGAGTTCATCAGACAGCACATCTCTCCGTCGAAACATAACCCGGGCGTCCAACTCTTTATTATTTTCACTAGCTATGCTAACGCCTCTTCCGAAACATCCCAAGCCTCTACTTCTGCATCCGGAAGGTTCTGATCCAAAGAGATTGCGATACATCCGCTCCCCGTACCTATATCTAATAGGTGACGCACCCGGATTCTCCTTCACTATCAATTCTACCAGCTCTGCCGTTTCCGGACGAGGAATCAAGACACCGGGAGCAACTTTAAATTTCCTTCCGCAAAATTCAGCAAAGCCGCGAATGTACTGTATCGGCTCATTTTTCTGCAAACGGAATATAATGTTTTCTAATTCACGCTGTTTGCATTCGGATAAAATTATATCTTTGCCCATGTAAATATCAAGCGCATCTAAACCTAACATATCGCAACAGATCAACATCGAAAGAGCTTTTACCTCTTCCGGAGGATAAATATCCTGTAATGACTGACGGATGTAAGTAGTGATACGATTCATATTTTCACAATTTCGGAGTGCAAAAGTAAGAATAATATAGCGAAGAGCACCAAAATGGAAGAAGAAAAATACATGAGACGTTGCATTGAGCTGGCAAAAAATGGTCTATGTAACGCCGCCCCCAACCCAATGGTAGGGGCTGTCATTGTATGCGACGGACGTATTATCGGCGAAGGTTATCACATTCGTTGTGGAGAAGCGCACGCAGAAGTTAATGCGATTCGTTCCGTCAAAGACGAATCATTATTAAAACGTTCTACTATTTATGTCAGTCTGGAGCCATGTTCCCATTACGGAAAAACGCCACCTTGCGCTGACTTGATTATAGAGAAACAGATTCCACGTATTGTTATCGGTTGCCAGGACCCGTTTTCACAAGTTGCAGGAAGGGGTATCCAAAAACTAAAAGATGCAGGACGGGAAGTAATTGTAGGCGTATTAGAAAGTGAATGCAGACAGTTGATTCGTCGTTTCATCACTTTCAACACGCTTCATCGGCCTTATATTACTCTTAAATGGGCGGAATCTGCCGATCATTTTATTGACTTGGAACGAACGGACGGGCAACCTGTTGTACTCTCCTCTCCTCTGACTTCAATGCTCGTACATAAAAGAAGAGCAGAATCTGTTGCTATCATGGTAGGCAGGCGAACAGCATTACTAGACAATCCTTCTCTGACCGTACGTAACTGGTATGGACGAAATCCGATACGTGTCGTATTAGACCGTACGTTGTCTCTTCCTAATGATTTGCAGCTATTTGACGGCAATGTGCCAACATTAGTCTTTACAGCAAACAAACATCCGGAAGCGAAGAATATCACATATATCACAATCGACTTTAATCACAACCTATTCACTCAGATAATGGAAGAACTCTATCAACGAAAAATACAATCATTACTGGTGGAAGGAGGCAGCCAACTTCTTCAGTCATTTATAGCCAATGAGTTATGGGATGAAATATATATCGAGAAGTGCCCCAACAAGCTATATTCCGGTGTTAAAGCACCTGAAATATGCGATAAATTTAGTTATTCGACAGAAGAACACTTCGGAAGACAGTTTTGGCATTACATTCATCAAGATAAGCTAAAATAGTCCTATTCAGGGAGTTTTACGTCGATAAAATCAACGTTATTATCTATAATTTTATATAAAACTTGCCGGGAATGTTCTTTATCGGAAAAAATGTTTCTATTTTTGCAACTTGTAAATAAACACAATCTTTCAAATGAGAATAAAGTTTTTATCATTTATTGCGAGTTTTTTCATGGTGTCATTCGTTATAACGTCATGTCTTGACGATGATAACAACATCGAATATAGTCCGGACGCGACTATACATGCGTTTGAACTTGATACAACAGGCCTTGGGAAGTATAAATTCACTATTGACCAATTGAAAAGTGAAATCTATAATGAAGATTCACTTCCTGTTCATGCTGATACCATTATTGATAAAATTCTAATAACTAAATTGACTACAGCGTCCGGTGTCGTGACAATGAAAGACCAAAGCGGCAAGGATTCTATCATTAACATCGCAGATTCTATTGATCTCAGAAAGCCTATCAAACTTAAAGTATGGTCAACAGAAGCATTGGCCGGCACTTCTCCTGATCAAACAAGAGAATACACGATTAGTGTACGAGTACATAAGCATGATCCGGATTCATTGAGGTGGAATTATGTTGCTAAAATTAGTAATTCTGAGTCCATTAAAGAACAAAAAACAGTCATTTTAGGAGAGAACATTCTTACTTATTCTGTAGTGGATAATGTCCTCAAAGTATATATTGCACAAAAAGGAAACGCAATGTCATGGGTCTCAAACTCTTTGGAAGAGAATCCATTTAAGAATAGTCTTCCTTCTTCAATATTGTCATACAACAATAAATTATATGCAACAACAGCCGATAATAATGACGGTAACGTGTATGAATCTACCAATGGTATAAAATGGGAGGAGACTTCAGGCTTATTTGAAAATGAACATGTAAATCTACTCCTAGCTCCTTTAAGTAATAAAATAACATACATCAAGACAATAAATGAAACAAAAGTTTGCTTCTACTAATGAAATAACTTCCAACGCAAAAACAGACCAAGAACTTCAAGTTGTACCAGATGACTTCCCTATTGGAAACATATCTTATACAACTTATACTACAGCAACTGGTCTTGAAGGAATTATGCTCATCGGAGAACATGCTAAACAGCCAATAGCCGGAGATATTGAAGCTATCGTTCCATGGGGATATATGGGCAGTATATGGGTTTCATTCCCACCAAATAACGAAGAGACAAGCTGCCCGGTACTACAAACCCCTACCATTATGTATTATAACAACCAGTTCTATATCTTTGGAGAGAAATTTGAATCATTCTATACCTCAGAAGCAGGTCTTGCATGGAAAAAAGCAAATAAAAAGTTCTCTTTCCCTTATCAGGACTGGAGCGAAGCTGATTTTAAGCCAAGTGAAGAGCAACCGGAATTCAGAGGTAGAGAAACCTATTCCTCTGTATTAGACGACAAGAATGACTATATATATATTTAATTTAGCGGAGGAACTGCTAGTTTTGAGGAAGAAGTGGAAGATGAGGAAAAAAGTAGTAAAGCTACTAAAACACATACCTACACTTATGAATCTGAAGTATGGCGCGGTCGTTTGAACCAGCTATGGTTTGACAAGGATCCGCTAAATGCCGGTAAATAATAAACGTATACGTTTAAAATAAGAAGATGTCCTATATAGAGCAAATAGACAAAACTCGGATCCCCCAACACGTAGCTATTATTATGGATGGCAACGGACGGTGGGCCAAGCAACGGGGAAAAGAACGTACTTACGGTCACCACGCAGGCGCGGAAACAGTGCAGAAAATCACAGAAGACGCTGCACGGTTGGGGATTAAGTATCTGACTTTATACACCTTCTCAACCGAGAACTGGAATCGACCACAGAAAGAAGTGTCGGCTCTGATGAATCTATTGTTAGATTCTATTGAAGAGGAGACATTGATGAAGAATAATCTCCGCTTTCAAGTCATCGGTGATTTCATGAAATTACCTGCTGATGTGCAAGCTAGTCTGAAAGCATGCATAGAACATACAGTTCATAATACAGGTATGTGTCTGGTATTAGCTCTTAGTTATTCTTCCCGTTGGGAGATAACTGAAGCAGCCCGACAAATAGCAGCACAAGTTAAAGCAGGAGAAATATCTCCTGAACAAATAACAGATGAGTACATATCCTCTCACCTATCAACAAACTTCATGCCTGATCCGGATCTGTTGATCCGCACGGGGGGAGAAATCCGGTTAAGCAACTATATGTTATGGCAATGTGCTTATTCGGAACTTTATTTTTGTGATACTTTTTGGCCGGATTTTGACAACGAAGAACTCTATAAAGCTATCTGCGAATATCAACAAAGAGAACGCAGGTTCGGCAAAACCAGTGAACAAATCAGCTAACATTATTCGAAACATCAAATTATAACATAAATGCATTATCGTATTTCCTTTATATTCGTAACGTTTATCTGTCTGTTCTGTTTTGTAACAACAGGCATTGCGCAAGAAGCCAACACTGATGAAGACTCGAAACCTGTCATCTTATACTCCGGTACACCGAAACAGTATGAGATAGCGGATATCAAAGTCGAAGGCGTGAAGAATTATGAAGACTATGTATTGATTGGAATATCCGGATTATCGGTAGGACAAACAATTACTGTGCCGGGTGATGAAATCACTGGAGCAATCAAACGCTACTGGCGTCATGGTTTATTCTCCAACGTACAAATTACAGCCGAAAAAATAGAGGGTAACAAGATCTGGTTAAAAATCAGTCTAACGCAGCGTCCCCGTATCTCTGAGGTACGTTATCACGGCGTTAAGAAGTCGGAACGCACCGATTGGAAGGTAAGCTGGGAATGGTAAAAGGTATGCAGATCACTCCGAATACCGTAGACCGCGCAAAGACACTTATCAAACGATATTTTGATGACAAAGGATTTAAAAATGCCGAAGTGATCATTTCACAAAAAGATGATCCATCCAGCGAGAACCAGGTTCTGTAGATATCGATATCGACAAGAAGGAAAAAGTAAAAGTCCACGAGATACAAATCGTTGGAAATACAGCTATCAAAGCTTCCAAGTTGAAACGAGTAATGAAGAAAACCAATGAAAAAGGTAAACTTCGTAACTTGTTCCGTACTAAAAAATTCGTACCGGAAAACTATGAAGCGGATAAACAGCTTATCATCGACAAATATAATGAATTAGGCTACCGTGATGCAATGATTGTAAAGGACAGCATATCACAGTATGACGAAAAAACAGTTAACGTCTTTCTGGATATAGATGAAGGTCAGAAATATTATCTCCGTAACGTTGCATGGGTAGGTAATACGCTCTATCCGTCGGAACAATTAAACTACCTGCTTCGCATGAAGAAGGGTGACGTTTACAACCAAAAGTTACTGAACGAGCGTATTTCCACAGACGATGACGCTATCGGCAACTTATACTATAACAACGGTTACCTATTCTATAATCTCGATCCGGTCGAGGTAAATATTGTAGGTGACTCTATCGACCTCGAAATGAGAATCTATGAAGCCGCCAGGCTACTATTAATAAAATCAATATTAGTGGTAACGACCGTTTGTATGAAAACGTAGTCCGTCGTGAGCTTCGTATCCGTCCAGGACAATTGTTCAGCAAAGAAGACTTGATGCGTTCTTTACGTGAGATTCAGCAAATGGGACACTTTGACCCGGAAAAATTGCAACCGGATATCCAACCGGATCCTATGAACGGAACCGTTGACATAGGTTTGCCTTTGACTTCTAAAGCCAATGACCAGGTAGAATTCTCTGCCGGTTGGGGACAGACTGGTATCATTGGTAAACTGAGTTTGAAGTTCACCAACTTCTCCATAGCCAATCTGCTGCATCCGGGGGAAAATTATCGCGGTATCCTGCCACAGGGTGACGGACAGACATTGACTATCAGCGGACAGACAAATGCTAAGTATTATCAATCGTATAGTATTTCATTCTTCGATCCTTGGTTTGGTGGTAAACGTCCGAACTCATTCTCCGTATCCGCCTTCTTCTCTGTACAAACGGATATCAGTAGCCGTTACTACAATTCCAGCTACTTTAACAACTACTACAACAGTATGTATAGCGGTTATGGTGGTTATGGCATGTACAATTATGGCAACTACAATAACTACGAGAACTACTATGACCCGGACAAGTCTATCAAAATGTGGGGACTTTCCGTTGGTTGGGGTAAACGTCTTAAATGGCCCGATGACTACTTCACCCTTTCTGCAGAGTTGGCTTATCAACGCTACAACCTGAAAGACTGGCAGTACTTCCCGGTAACTAACGGTAAGTGTAATGATTTGAGCATTTCATTGACGTTGGCACGTAACTCTATTGACAACCCGATCTTCCCGCGCTCCGGTTCGGATTTCTCATTATCAGTACAGTTCACTCCGCCGTATTCAGCTTTCGATGGCAAGGATTATAAAGGTTACTACTCTAACCCTAAAACAGGTAGTATCACCCAAGACAATATGAACAAACTTCATAAATGGGTAGAATACCACAAATGGAAATTTAAAGGTAAAACATATACCCCGTTAATGGACCTATTGCTCATCCGAAGTGTCTGGTATTGATGACACGTACAGAATTCGGTTTGTTGGGTCATTACAATGAATACAAGAAATCACCATTCGGTACATTTGATGTCGGTGGTGATGGTATGACCGGTTACTCAAGCTACGCAACAGAAAGTATCGCATTGCGTGGTTATGAAAATAGCTCATTGACACCATACGGTTCCGAAGGTTATGCTTACACACGTCTCGGAATTGAATTAAGATATCCGTTAATGCTGGAAACAAGTACCAACATTTATGTGTTAGGTTTCTTGGAGCTGGTAACGCTTGGAATGATATCAAGAAATTCAATCCGTTCGATTTGAAACGTTCTGCCGGAGTTGGTGTGCGTATCTTCCTGCCGATGATTGGTATGATGGGTATTGACTGGGGTTACGGTTTCGACAAGGTATTTGGTTCTAAACAATATGGAGGAAGCCAATTCCACTTTATCTTAGGACAAGAATTCTAAAATGTATCACCAAAAACTAAACGTCATGAGAAAGTCTGTTCTATTTATCACTCTGCTGTTTGCCATTAGTATGGCAGCTAACGCACAGAAATTTGCATTGATCGATACGGAATATATTATGAAGAATATTCCGGCTGCTCAAAGCGCTAATGAACAAATGCAAGAAGCTACGAAGAAATATCAGGCTGAAGTAGAAGTCTTGGCAAAAGAGGCACAGAAAATGTTTCAGGACTACCAAGCGAAATCGTCAACTCTTTCTGCTGCACAAAAAACAAAGAAAGAGGATGAAATCGTAGCCAAAGAGAAGGCTGCCGCTGAACTAAAACGTACTTATTTTGGTCCGGAGGGTGAATTGGCAAAGATGAGAAACAAGCTGATTACTCCGATTCAAGATGAAATTTATGAAGCAGTAAAGGCTGTATCTCAACAACATGGATACGACATGGTAGTCGATAGAGCCTCTGCCGCAGGCATAATTTTTGCAAATCCGCGCATTGATATCAGCGATGAAATATTAAGAAGATTAGGATATTCAAATTAATTTCATACATTTGCAACTGGAAATAACTAAAAATCATTCAAATAAATTATAGAACTATGCTAAAAAAATCGCACTTGTAATGTTGCTTGCACTCCCAATGGGTGTATTTGCACAGAACTTAAAATTCGGTCATATTAACGCACAGGAAATTATCACTGTGATGCCGGAATTCACAAAGGCTCAAAATGACATTCAGAATTTAGAAAAACAACTTACTGCTGAACTTCAAAGAACCCAAGAAGAATTCAACAAGAAATATCAGGAATTCCAGCAAGCTATCGCTAAGGATTCTCTTCCGGCTAATATCGCTGAAAGAAGACAGAAAGAGTTGCAGGATATGATGCAAAGACAAGAACAGTTCCAGCAAGATGCTCAGCAACAAATGGCAAAGGCACAAAATGATGCAATGGCTCCTATTTACAAAAAATTAGATGACGCTATCAAGGCAGTTGGTGCCGCTGAAGGAGTAATTTACATCTTCGACCTTGCAAGAACTCCAATACCTTATGTTAATGAGACATTAAGCATCAACCTGACTAACAAGGTAAAAGCTAATCTCGGTATTAAATAAGCAATAAGAGTAAGAAATTCTAAAAGGGAAAGGGAAAAGAAGCACAGACTTCTTTCTCTTTCCCTTTTTTTCATGTACATTTGCGTATATAAATTCTCATCCGTTATGAAACAACAGTTACCCTATACCCCCGGACCGATCGGAGTATTTGACTCCGGATACGGCGGACTGACTATTCTCAATAAGATAAGAGAGATATTACCTGAATATGACTATATTTATCTGGGAGATAATGCCCGTACACCCTACGGAACACGTTCTTTTGAAATCGTATACGAATTCACTCTACAAGCAGTCAACAAGTTATTTGAATTGGGCTGCCATCTTGTTATATTAGCTTGCAACACAGCCTCTGCCAAAGCATTGCGTAGTATACAGATGAACAATCTACCGAAGATAGATCCGGAACGTCGTGTACTCGGAGTAATCCGTCCCACGGTAGAGTGCATAGGGAATATAACACAAAGCCGACATATCGGAATATTAGCGACAGCAGGTACAATTAAATCAGAGTCTTACCCGCTGGAAGTTCATAAACTATACCCCGATATTCAAGTAAAGGGAGTTGCCTGCCGATGTGGGTACCATTAGTAGAAAATAATGAAGCACAGAATGAAGGAGCAGATTATTTCATCCGGAAATATATAAATCAGTTATTGCAGAAAGACTCACAGATTGACACTGTGATTCTGGGTTGTACACATTACCCTCTGCTACTTCCGAAAATTCAGCAATATATTCCGGATAATATCCGCGTGATCGCACAAGGTGAATATGTCGCCGAAAGCTTAAAAGATTATTTGTGCAGACACCCGGAAATGGATATTAAATGTACTAAAAATAACAGTTGTTTGTTTTATACAACAGAAGCGGAAGATAAGTTCATCGAGTCAGCCTCGACTTTCCTAAACCAACAGATTAATGTAAAACGAATCACGCTCGAATAAAATTCTGGAAAAGAATAACTATTTATTGCCATTTCTTGTTATATTTGTAAACAACAACCCTTAATACCATAAGATCATGAAAGAAGAAGATTACAGCAAGTCGATAGAAGTATTCTCCGGCTCTCCGTGGGAGGCAGAAATCATCAAGGGATTATTAGAAAGCAATGACATTCGCTGCGTTATCAAAGATGGAATTATGGGTACATTGGCACCCTATATTGCTCCGGCAGTCTCTGTCCTTGTCACTGAAGACGAATACGAATCCGCCACCGAACTAATCAGAAGTCGAGCTGAAAAAGATAACGACTAATACACTTCAGGCCTTCTCTGATATTCTTCAGTGAATTGGCTAGGAGGACCGTATGCATATTTTTCACCTCCCGTACCCAAATTGACACAGGGAGTAATATTGATGTGTGCACTTTCAAATATGATGAAGGAAGTCATCTGTTCTACTTGTAGATTCGTATATTTCATTATTTACTTTTTCTCTATCAGGATGCTAAGATAATTCTTTTCAGCCCGTTTTGGTAACATATCGATAAAAAGTTCTATATTTGTACTTTCAAATCGTCAGTAAATTAGCAAAAATGAAACAGGTATTTACACGGGTTGCAGTAAAGGTCGGTAGCAATGTATTAACACGCCGAGATGGGACGCTGGACGTTACTCGTATGTCAGCGCTTGTTGATCAGATAGCAGAATTGCATAAATCGGGAGTGGAGATTATTCTCATTTCGTCAGGAGCGGTAGCGTCAGGACGTAGTGAAGTATCCCCACAAAAAAAACTCGACAGTGTAGACCAACGCCAATTGTTTTCTGCAGTAGGACAGGCAAAGTTAATCAATCGTTATTATGAGCTTTTCCGCGAACATAATATTCCTGTCGGCCAGGTATTGACTACAAAAGAAAGTTTTGGCACACGCCGCCATTATCTCAATCAGAAAAACTGTATGACAGTGATGCTTGCAAATGGAGTAATTCCGATTGTAAATGAAAACGATACGATTTCTGTCAGTGAACTGATGTTCACCGATAATGATGAACTATCCGGACTCATTGCCTCGATGATGAATGTACAAGCATTGATTATCCTCAGCAATATAAACGGAATTTATAATGGTTCTCCTTCAAATCCGGATTCTTCCGTCATTCGTGAGATTGAGCATGGAAAAGATCTATCCAACTATATCCAAGCTTCCAAGTCCAGTTTCGGCCGAGGGGGGATGTTGACAAAGACCAATATAGCCCGCAAAGTAGCAGATGAAGGGATTACGGTAATTATCGCCAATGGGAAACGAGATAATATCCTGGTCGACCTGCTTCAACATCCGGATGAAACTCTCTGCACACGATTCATTCCTTCCAACGAACCGGTATCCAGCGTAAAAAAATGGATTGCCCACAGTGAGGGATTCGCAAAAGGTGAAATTCACATTAATAAGTGTGCTACCGAAATACTAAATTCTGAAAATGCAGTCAGTATTCTTCCGATCGGTATTACACGTATTGAAGGAGAATTTGAAAAAGACGATATTGTGCGTATCATGGATTTTCAGGGAAATCAGGTAGGAATAGGGAAGTAAATTGTGATGCTAAACAAGCAAAGGAAGCTATAGGAAAACATGGTAAAAAAGCGGTAGTACATTACGACTATCTATACATTGAATAATTAATCGAAAGAAAAAAAAGTGTATGGTTACTAACTTAAACGAAACCTTCGCTGCCGTACAAGCAGCTAGCCGTGAATTGGCAATCCTGGATGACACAATAATCAATCAGATACTAAATGCAGTAGCTGATGCAGCTATTGCAGAGACACCGTTTATTCTGGCAGAAAATGAAAAAGACCTCGCACGAATGGATAAGAATGATCCAAAGTATGACCGGTTGAAACTGACAGAGGAGCGTTTGAAAGACATTGCCACAGATACACGTAATGTTGCAACGCTTCCCTCTCCCTTAGGAAGGGTGTTGAAAGAGACCATACGCCCCAACGGAATGAAACTGACCAAAATCAGCGTGCCTTTCGGAGCAATAGGAATCATCTACGAAGCACGACCTAATGTGAGTTTCGATGTATTCTCCCTTTGCCTGAAAAGCGGAAATGCCTGTGTATTGAAAGGAGGAAGCGACGCCGATTATTCCAACCGGGCCATTATCTGTGTTATTCACGAAGTACTAAAAGAATTCAATATCAATCCACATATTGTCGAGCTACTCCCAGCCGATAGAGAAGCTACAACAGCATTACTAAATGCAGTAGGTTATATCGATCTGGTTATCCCCAGAGGAAGTAGTAACCTTATCAATTTTGTACGCAACAATGCAAAAATCCCGGTCATTGAAACAGGGGCCGGTATTTGCCACACTTACTTTGATGAGTTTGGAGATGTAAGTAAAGGGGCAGATATTATTTATAATGCCAAAACACGCAGAGTCAGTGTATGTAATGCATTGGACTGTACTATCGTACATGAAAAAAGACTGGATAAGCTTCCTTTGCTTTGCGAAAAGTTAAAAGACAGCAATGTGATTATATATGCCGATCCGCGAGCCTATCAGGCATTAGACGGCCATTATCCTGCCGAACTTCTGCAACCTGCAACGAAAGAAAGTTTCGGCACAGAGTTCTTGGACTATAAAATGGCGGTTAAAACAGTGAAGAGTTTTGAAGATGCTTTGAGGCATATCCAAGAAAACAGTTCCAGACACAGCGAATGCATCGTCACAGAGAACAAGGAACGTGCAGCGTTGTTTACTAAAATAGTAGATGCTGCTTGTATATATACTAATGTCTCTACGGCCTTCACCGATGGAGCCAATTCGGTTTGGGAGCAGAAATAGGTATCAGTACCCAGAAATTGCATGCACGTGGTCCCATGGGATTGGAAGAAATGACCTCATATAAATGGGTCATTGAAGGAAATGGACAGACAAGATGGTAATATGTATGTAATAGTGAACTATAAACTGTGAATAGCAAACAGTTGAAAGATAAATCGTATAATAACGAATTAATTATAGAAAACATGAAGAAATTTACTTGTGTACAGGACATCGGCGATTTAAAATCAGCCTTGCAGAAGCATTTGAAATCAAAAAAGACCGCTTCAAGTATGTAGAATTAGGACGTAACAAGACATTAATGATGATCTTCTTCAATTCCAGTCTACGTACACGCCTCAGCACACAGAAGGCCGCTTTAAATCTGGGAATGAACGTAATGGTGTTGGACATCAACCAGGGTGCATGGAAACTGGAAACAGAACGCGGTGTTATCATGGACGGCGACAAACCCGAACATTTACTGGAAGCCATCCCCGTCATGGATGTTACTGCGATATAATCGGAGTACGCTCTTTTGCACGCTTCGAGAATCGTGATTTCGATTATCAGGAAACGATTCTGAATCAATTTATCCAGTATTCGGGACGCCCCGTATTCTCTATGGAAGCAGCAACCCGCCATCCGTTGCAAAGTTTCGCAGACTTGATCACCATCGAAGAATACAAAAAAACTGTACGCCCGAAAGTGGTTATGACTTGGGCTCCGCATCCGCGTCCATTACCACAGGCTGTTCCCAACTCATTTGCCGAATGGATGAACGCCACCGACTATGATTTCGTCATTACTCATCCCGAAGGCTATGAACTGGCTCCACAATTTGTAGGAAATGCAAGGTGGAATACGACCAAATGAAGGCTTTCGAAGGAGCCGACTTTATATATGCCAAGAACTGGGCAGCCTATGCAGGCGACAATTACGGACAGATATTGAGTAAAGACCGAGAATGGACTGTCAGCGACCGACAAATGGAAGTGACTAATAACGCTTTCTTCATGCACTGTCTTCCTGTACGCAGAAACATGATTGTGACGGATGACGTTATCGAAAGCCCGCAATCTATCGTTATTCCGGAAGCTGCTAACCGTGAGATCTCAGCGACAGTCGTCTTAAAGAAATTACTTGAAAGTCTATAACATCATGTTCAAAAGTAAACTAATAATCATATTGCTATGCCTGTGCGTTGTTGCAGGCATAGCAAATGCCCAAGAAAAAAAGCCTCAAGTAATACAGTCAGAACCACAATTAGAAGATATCTATAATGTACTGGAAGCTATGGACATTCACATGTTCCGTTTTGAATTAAAAGAGTTTCTGAACAAAGTATATACGGTCACTGTCTACATGGATGAGTATGAAAATGGAAATCCCCCAAACAAGTGCATAATATCAGACTCGGGAAAAACATTCAGTCTTTAAATGCAGTACCAGAAGAACATCGTCAAGCTTTCCGGGAAATAAAACATATTCCGGAAGGCAAGAACGAATGGGAGAATATCAAAGAGATGTCAATATATCTTAGAAAGTCCAATGATTCGACTTCAGTTTGCACTATTAATGTACCGGGAACGATGAAAGGTGGTGCACCATTAAAATTACAGGCAATAGAAAAATACCACTCTTATATTTATTACCCGCGCCTATTTAAATTTCAGCCTATACAAGACACAGACCATTTGAAAATTCCTTTAATTTTATATGGTTCCGCTTGGCTGGACAAGCAACATGACATCATCCGATTTTGTGGAGAAAGAGAAATTGATCCGGAAATGAAAGCAGAAATCCTTAAAGACATACCCCATTATTTTGTAATAGGAATAGAGCTTAAAGCTGAGAAAGAGTGATCAACTTTTTATTTTTAGACATGGACTAAACGAATAGACAATTCTCTATTAATATCACCGCCACACCGTCAAACCAATTAATCCATGTCTAAAACCTATATTTTTCACCACATCGACTAATGCTCAATCTCCTTGCCTGCCTCCTGCCAAGAATTGAATCCCTTATCAAGTTCAAAGACCTTATACCTTTCTCACTCAGAATATTCGCAGCCTTTTTGCTCCGCTTGCCGCTACGGCAATACACAGCTACCGGTTTATCTTTTTGCAACAGCGAATCTGCCATTGAAGCAAAAGAATCATCCATTACATTGATATTGATTGTCTTTGCAATATGTCCTTCCGAATACTCTGCCAAAGTACGGACATCCAAACGCTGTATATCCTCATTCTGAATGAGGTTATCAAAATCATCCACGTTCATAGACTTGAAATCTCCTTTCTGCTGACAAGAGAAAAGAGAAGAGAGAAATAAAAATAATCCCACAGCTAGTTGATTCATTTTAAACATCATACTCTATTATTCAATTCTTATCCGGAACATATTCAAATCCGGGGTTACAGTACTTACCAGATTCTATTGCAGTGCCGTCCTTATCATACGTATAATATTTGAACTTAATCGTTATCTTTTGACCGGGATTCTCTGCATCCGCATATTTATCCAAAGGAACAGAGAGATAAGCACGACGATTATAGTACTCCTCATCACCATTCGCATCATGGTACAATAACATATTTACAGTACCATTTGTTTCAAATTCGGACAAATCTTCCACTATGCCGAAAACATGCTGTTTACCACCATTAACCTTGAGATTCAGAATCATATTCAGATAACCTCTTCCCAACCAGATACTGACAACATCTACCGGATCATGCTTTAACCCGTCTTTATAAGTTGGATCATCTGCCGGTTTAGGTGTCGGCGTAACAAGAGATTGCAAAGAATAAATCACAGCTGTAGCCGTGTGCCCGTTCGAAAGCGTTTCATAATTACTCATTACACGCCTGGAAGTATTTGGCGAAATAGCAGAACCCGTACGATCTTTAGATACAGTCAACGCTTCCCCATTATCAGGTATCAACGTCTGTATACTACCATCCGTTCCAGCCTTCACTGTTACAAATTCCAATTTAACCGACGGATAATAATAATCATCCTCCCCACAAGCGGACATCAGCAAAAGTAATCCCCAAAACCAGACTATATGTAACTTTCTTATTCTCATCGACACGCAGCTAAATGGTTTATTAATGGATTGGCATACATTAATAACAACTTCTCACGCAGAAAAGCTTCATCCTTATTAGGAATCTCTATTTTACCCAATTGTTGCTCAATATAGCCTACAAACTGCTGTTTCTCCTCCTGCGAATAAATCCCGGTAAACTCTGTCGTCCCATTCAACCAGTCATAAGCAACGTAATTTCCCGGATACATCCGGTAATTACGATAAATTCTCTGATCAATACAAGCAGAAATAGCAGCAAACAATTCCGGTTTCGGTAACGAGCGGTCTATTTGTTCCAGTTCATCATTTATGCAAGAAGCAACTTGAAAATGCACCTTACCTTTATATCCGAAAAGCCCGGTTTGCATATTAATCAAGTCGTCTTGTGTTGTTTTTTTATATCCTTCTATATCCCTTTTCAACTGAAATTCACGTGCTTTCAGGAAGTCGCAAGGATCATATTCGTATGAAATGGCAAGCGGAGCAATATTCATTTCCTTCAAGCGATCTATCAAATCTCCTTCACCTCCCATTGCCAGCATTTTCAGGACACTATCTTGCGTGCGGTCATTAGAATCCTTCGCCCGTCCTTCACGCTGTGCAATCCAAATAGATTGATTTTTCTCTGCAATGGTATAATGCATATATCGGGACATCCGCGTCGAAGCCTCCAACATCTGGCGCATCGTAAGTGCCCGCTGAACAATAAAAGACTTGTTGACACGCACCAGCTTCTTTATCCAAGGATAAATAAGTAAGTTATCACCAATAGCAATCTCTACCGTATCCATTCCCTGATCGACCAACAGAATAGAAAGGAAGCCTGAATCCAAGATAATATCCCTGTGATTTGAAATATATGTATAGGCTTTCTTCTTATTCGGCAAAGCATTGTGATCTAATGTCAGCCCATTTGTATGTTCTTCTGCTATCTTCCACAAAATACCATAACAAAATGCTTTCTGGAAATCAAGTTTCGTCTTACACGTACGCATTTTCTGCGCCAGAAGTTCAAATGGAACGTTCGGTATAGCTCCGGTAGCAGCTTTCCGAAAAGCCGGATCGGCAATCAGTTCCTCAAAGATTTGAGGAAGCTCCTCATCATTATAAGGACGAATCTCATTAAACTCTGTCAGATCCATAACGGTAATTAAAATTTATTTTCGATAATATCAGTCATCACATCCTTTATCTCCAGACCGGCAGCACGTACTTGCTGGGGAATAAAACTTGTCGCAGTCATTCCCGGAGTGGTATTCACTTCAAGAAGATTAATCTTTTCACCGGCTGTAACAATATAATCCACACGGATAATGCCGGAACACCCCAATATATCATAGATAGCCGAAGTCAACATCTGCACCCGGTCGGTCAGTTCGTCCGAAATGCGTGCAGGAGTTATCTCGTCTACCTGCCCATTATATTTAGCATCATAATCGAAAAACTCATTATGAGTCACTACTTCCGTAGGCGGAAAAACCACTGACTTTTCCTTGGTTTTATAACAACCGCAAGTCAATTCCGTACCTTCCATAAAAGCTTCCACAAGCACTTCTTCCGCCTCACCGAAAGCTTTAACAATAGCCGGTTGGATTTGTTCTTTCGTCTTCACCTTCGTAACTCCAAAACTGGAGCCACCCAGACTTGGTTTGATAAAGCAAGGCAAACCAATCTTTTCCAAGACATCCTCGTCGGACACCGATTGTCCCTGACGCAATAACAATGATTCGGCAATACGCACTCCAAAGGCTTTCAGATATTGATTGCAAGCGAACTTATCATAGGTAATGGCAGCTGCCAACACTCCACAACAAGAATACGGAATACGCATCATATCGAAATAACCTTGCAAACGTCCATCCTCACCCGGCGTACCGTGAATGGTGATATAAGCAAAATCGAACACAACCTTTTCCGTTCCGTTCATAAAACTAAAGTCATTTCTGTCTACCGGTACTTTATTTCCGTCCGGTAATTGTACCTCCCAGCGACGGCCCTCCATCTCTACGATGTACAAATTATACTTTTCCTTGTCAATAAAGGAGTAAATACCTGTGCACTACGCAGGGAAACTACGATTTCAGAGGTATCCCCTCCTGCTACGATAGCAATGTTGCGTTTCATTCTAATTCTCTGTTACTTATATAGCCTCTCCACTTCTCGATAAGCCGGGCCATGTCATCCGGAAGTTCGGAAGTAAAATACATCTCCTCACCAGTGACGGGATGCACAAAGCCCAACGTCATAGCATGCAAAGCCTGTCGGGGACAAGTGTCAAAGCAATTATTTACAAACTGTTTGTACTTACTAAAATGAGTACCTTTCAATATCTCATGACCACCATAACGCTCGTCGTTAAACAGTACGTGCCCGATATGTTTCATGTGAACACGAATCTGATGAGTACGTCCGGTTTCAAGTATGCACTCCACCAAAGTGACATATCCCAACCGTTCCAATACCCGATAATGAGTTACGGCATGTTTTCCTACTGCCGGGTCGGACATCACCGCCATTTGCATCCGGTCCTTCGGATTACGGGCAATGTTACCGACAATCGTTCCTTCATCCTGTTCCACAGTTCCCCACACCAAAGCACGGTACTTGCGTTTGGTTGTCTTATTAAAGAACTGCAATCCCAGATTTGTTTTAGCATCCGGTGTTTTGGCAATCACCAGCAACCCGGAAGTATCTTTATCAATCCGATGAACAAGCCCGACGTGAGGGTCATTAGCATCATAATCAGGCACATCTTTCATGTGCCAGGCCAGTGCATTCACCAAAGTGCCGTGATAGTTTCCGTGTCCCGGATGTACTACCAGCCCTGCAGGCTTATTCACAACCATTACATACTTATCTTCATATACGATATTAAGAGGAATATCTTCAGGAATAATTTCATTTTCATAACGCGGACGATCCATTACCACAGTAATGACATCCAACGGCTTCACCTTATAGCTACTCTTCACCGGCTTGCCGTTAGCCATAACGAATCCGTCTTCGGCAGCCTTCTGAATGCGGTTACGCGAAGCGTTGACAATACGTTCGAATAGATATTTGTCGACTCTGACCATCGCCTGCCCCTTATCTACCACTACACGGAAGTGTTCGTAGAGTTGCGATTCGTCACCGACAGGTTCTATATCATCCAAGTCATTTTCCAATTCATCAGGAAGTTCTTCCTCTATCATGCGAGTCTGTTTCTGTTGTTTATCAATTAAAACCAACTATCATCTTGTGTGGATGATGATTCTGACGCCACCGGCTCTTCCGTGTCTAGATCGATATCAATAGAATCTTCTTCCACTGTATCACCGGCTCCATCTCCTACCATTAATGTCAAGGAGGCTCCCATAGGGATTTTCTCCCCTGCCGTTAATTGGCGTCCCTGATATTTCACACCATACACCCAGTCTTTCTCTCCATTGACCAACTGTACTTCGTTCAATTTAAACCCGGCACTCAGCAACTTAGCCTGTGCTTGGCGAAGCGAACTGTTATCAGCAACATCCGGAATCACACGCAACGGCACATCCAAGGTATTAACCGTCAGATAGACCGTACGTCCTTCTTTAACTTTCTCACCGGCCCCCGGCTTCAGTTCAAGAATAATTCCTGCCGCTTTATCCTTAACATACTTAGTATCCGAGATCACCGCCACCAATCCACGATTGCGGAACATCTTTGCAGCCTCTTCCGTAGTCATACCTTTCACATCAGGCACAACCACAGTTTCTCCATGATGGGTGTACACATCCATCCATTTCAGCACACCGAATATCATTACTACCACTACCACAATCATGGCAACAATATTCAGCCAGAAAAATTTATTTGTTTTAAAAGAAAAGAATTCTTTAATAGTCATACGCTTTGCTGTTAATATGCGCCAAAGATACGACAAAATAGTTGAATTTTTGAATAGTAGGCAATGAAAAATGTCCTACCTCATGATGTTAGGACACTTATCATTGCCGGAATTGTTGCAACTATAATCCCCACTCCTATAGATTTCAACAACCTTATTATTTTCATCCGGGGGGTTCATTTCCCGAATATATTCCCATATTATACACAGCTTGTCTACAAATACTGATTCATATCACAAAGAAAAGCAAAAAAGCAACAAACAAGAATAAACAGCTGAATGTTTTAACATTCTATTAGCAAATTAAAAATCAGAAGAAACAAAAAGGCGAAGAGTTATTCTTCGCCTTTTTGTTTCTTCTGATGACTAGTGATTACCACTTCTGTCCATTGTACTCATCAGAAACAGTCAGTTTCTTTCTGCCTTTTGCACGGCGAGCAGCTAATACTCTACGACCATTAGCCGATGCCATTCTCTCACGGAAACCGTGTTTGTTTTTTCTCTTTCTGTTAGAGGGTTGAAATGTTCTTTTCATTACTGTATCTTGTTTTTTATGTTATTATTCTACGTAATCGGGCTGCAAAAATAGGCACTTTTTTTAAATTAACCAAGAGATAACTCATTTTTGCTCAAAAGTTTTTGTGTTTTTTACCGATTTAGATTACTTTTGCATCCGAATTCCTACGAAAACAATTAAATAACAATAATATAATAAGAAGAATAGCAGTATGATTAATGCTCAAGACATCAAAAACGGAACTTGTATCCGTATGGACGGAAAGCTCTATTTCTGTATCGAATTCCTACATGTAAAACCTGGTAAAGGTAATACTTTCATGCGTACAAAACTCAAAGATGTAGTTAGCGGATACGTTCTTGAACGTCGTTTCAACATCGGCGAAAAGCTGGAAGATGTACGTGTAGAACGTCGTCCATATCAGTTTTTGTATAAAGAAGGAGATGATTATATCTTCATGAATCAGGAAACTTTCGACCAACATCCTATCGCTCACGATTTGATTAACGGCGTTGACTTCTTGCTCGAAGGCATGACTTTGGACGTTGTCTCCGATGCTTCTACAGAAACTGTACTCTATGCAGACATGCCTATCAAAGTTCAGATGAAAATCACATATACAGAACCAGGCCTGAAAGGTGATACAGCTACCAACACACTGAAACCGGCAACGGTAGAATCTGGTGCAACAGTACGCGTTCCGTTATTCATCAACGAAGGCGAAACAATTGAAATTGATACACGCGACGGTTCCTACGTAGGACGTGTGAAAGCATAATTGTTATATAAATGACATAAAGAAACGGTGGATTTGCTACGGCATCTCCACCGTTTTTATTAACTTTGTGCCACACTAACTCTATACAAAAATATAAAAGAATGAAAAAGTTAATCTACACGTTATTCTTTGTCCTCATCTCCGTCGTTGCAAACGGTCAGGCAAAGTACGTATTCTATTTCATCGGAGATGGAATGGGAGTCAACCAAGTCAATGGCACAGAGATGTTCCAAGCCGAATTGCAAAACGGGCGTATCGGTGTTGAGCCACTACTGTTTACACAATTTCCGGTAGCTACTATGGCCACTACTTTTTCCGCTACAAATTCTGTTACCGACTCTGCCGCCGCAGGTACAGCACTCGCCACCGGAAAGAAAACCTACAACCATGCAATTTCCGTGAATGAAGAGAAAAATGCCATACAAACAGTAGCCGAGAAGGCTAAGAAAGCCGGTAAGAAAGTAGGTGTCACCACTTCGGTCAGTGTAGACCATGCCACTCCTGCTGCATTTTATGCTCATCAACCGGATCGTAATATGTATTACGAAATCGCTCTAGACCTGCCAAAAGCTAATTTCGATTTCTACGCAGGCGGTGGTTTTCTAAAGCCAACCACTACGTTCGACAACAAAAAGGCTCCGAGCATCTTCCCTATTTTCGAAGAAGCCGGTTACACCGTAGCACGCGGTTACAATGATTACAAAGCAAAATCCCAGAATGCCGAAAAGATGATATTGATACAGGAAGAAGGAGCAAATCCCTCCTGTTTGCCTTATGCTATCGACCGTAAAGACAATGATCTGACTCTTGCCCAAATCACCGAAAGTGCTATTGACTTTCTGACTAAAGGTAAAAATAAAGGCTTTTTCTTAATGGTAGAAGGCGGAAAAATCGACTGGGCTTGCCATGCAAATGACGCAGCTACTGTATTCAATGAAGTAAAAGACATGGATAATGCTATCAAAGTAGCGTATGAATCTACAAGAAACACCCGAAAGAAACTCTTATCGTAGTAACAGCCGATCACGAAACCGGTGGTATCGTATTAGGTACAGGCAAATATGCATTGAACCTGAAAGCACTTCAACATCAGAAACATTCTGCTGACGGCCTTTCCAAACGTATCAGCGAACTAAGAAAATCCAAAGGAAACAAAGTGACTTGGGAAGATATGAAAACATTCCTTGGTGAAGAAATGGGCTTTTGGAAACAATTCCCTATTTCTTGGGAGCAAGAAAAGAAGTTACGCGACGAATTTGAGAAGTCATTCATCAAAAACAAAGTAGTATTTGCTGAAAGTATGTATTCCAAAAGTGAACCAATGGCTGCATGTGCCAAAGAAGTAATGGACGAAATCTCCATGGTAGGCTGGGTAAGCGGCGGCCATTCAGCAGGTTTTGTTCCTGTATTCGCTATCGGGGCAGGTTCTCACTTGTTCAGTGAAAAAATAGACAATACGGAGATTCCCAAAAGAATTGCTAAAGCGGCAGGGTACAAATAAGATATTAAATAATAAGTATTAAGTATTAGTTTGCGCTATAACTGCATAGAATTAATGCTTAATACTTATTATTTATTTCTAAGCTTGTGTCTCTCCTTCTATATAATCTTCAAGGAAAAGGTTTTCGCCGTCGAATACTGCATATGAAAAATAATTAATCCAGTCCCCAAGAATCAACACGCGTGAAGTGGTACTCAACATCAGATCCAGTTCAATGTGACGATGACCATAAATAAAGAAGTTGATATTAGGATGACTTTTCAGATACTCCTTCGTATATAGTACCAGATGTTCCTGGTTTTCTCCCATATAATCCGGTTCCTTTCCATCAGCCCGTTTCTGTCGGCTGTGTTTTGCCCATGTCAATCCCAATTCCACACTCCAACGAGGATGAAGGGCGGAAAATAGGGTCTGCAATGTTTTGCTGTGAAACATGGAACGAAGTAATTTGAACTTTTTATCCGGGTCACCAAGTCCGTCACCATGAGCAAGATAGAACTCTTTTCCATAGATCTCAGTAGTCAATGGTTCACGGTGCATAATGACACCACACTCTTTGGTAAGATAATCTCCGCACCAAATATCATGGTTACCGGTAAAGAAATGTACTTCTACTCCCATATCCGTCAGCTCGGAAATTTTCCCCAGGAAACGGGTGTAACCCTTAGGTACGACCAACCGGAATTCATACCAGAAGTCGAACATATCTCCCAGCAGATAAACGGCAGCTGCTTGTGCTTTATACTATCAAGAAAATTCACCAAACGCCGTTCCTGTGTACGCCCATGTTCAATAGCACGGGAACCAAGATGTGCATCGGAAAGGAAATAGACATTCTTCATAAAAAACCCAGTTCCAGTTTAGCCTCCTCACTCATCATATCCTTATCCCATTCCGGTTCAAACACCAGATTAATGGTAGCCGAGTTCACTCCTTCCACAGATTCTATCTTCTGGCGAATATCTTCCATGATAAAATCAGCGGCCGGACAGTTCGGTGCTGTCAGTGTCATATCCAGCACCACTTCCCCATTATCAGAGACATCTATCTTATAGATCAGCCCAAGATCGTATACATTCACCGGGATTTCCGGATCGTACACAGTTTTTAGCATGGCTACAATCTTTTCTTCTATTTCAAACTTTTCCATACGTTCTTATTTATGTATTGCAAAGATAGAGATAAAAAATTAGACACGGAATGCGTACCTAACTAAAAACATACCGAGAGACTAAATTGTTGCGGGAAATATTCATCAATCGTTTCAGAGCAGCCCTTCATCTGCAAAGCTGTAAAAGCCGTCCTCACAGACTATGACATGGTCTATCAGGCGAATATTCATCGTATCCGCCGCTTTACGGATATGTTCCGTCAATGTCCTGTCAGGCTGGCTAGGCTGAATATTTCCGGAAGGGTGATTGTGCACCACAGCTATTTGTGTAGCCCTTTGCATCAAGCTTCCCGAAGAATGGAACGCACATCGGCATAAGTACCGTCTATACCGCCCGGAACTGATACGTATCTTATCAATCAGTTTCGTTGCCTGATTCAACAACAGTACCCAGAACTCTTCTTCGCCAAGTCGCACATTAGTGGTTGAAAAATCTCGTAGATATCTTTCGAGCAGGTGATCCGAAGTCTCTCTCTGATGTTTTGCAATTTCCGCCGCTTGCCTAATTCAAGGGCGGCCATAACCGTAATGCTCTTTGCCGGTCCCATTCCTTTAAAACGGGAATAGTCGCACACTTCCCACTTCGCCAAAGCATTCAGGTTATTATCACAGGACAAAAGCAGGCGTCGCATCAGTTCGACAGCGCTTTCTTCCGTATTCCCGGAGCCTATTAATATAGCGAGTAGTTCGGCGTCACTCAATGCGGCTGCTCCCTTCTCTATCATTTTCTCCCGCGGACGATCCTCCGGTGCCCATTGGTTGATAGATAACTTGTGTTTGTTTTCCATTTTCTATGTTTTGAAAGTGTAAAGGTAGACTTATTTTATTTAATGGCAGGGGATATAGAAAAGAAAATAAAATACCGGTGGTATTTCCCTATAGGAAACTGAAAGTTTCAAGCCTTGGGAACTTTAGTTTCAAGCGTCTGAAACTAAAGTTTCTCCATGATGAAACTAAAGTTTCCCACCGGTGAAACTATAGTTTCTCTACGGCGAAACCAAAGGTTCCAATGCATGAAACTATTGGTTTTGCCGTATTAATTTATAGTCATATAAGTATCCTAGTTCATAACCGTGAAGACACAATTCAGAATCATACGAGTTTACTTATAAAAGTTCTTTTGAAATGCTTCAAACTCATCTTTTCCTCTGATGCAACGTTGCCACCATGCACGCCAGAAACCTGTACCATAGCCTATAAGCTGAATAAATGCGGCAGCAATGGAATATATTCCGATACTTAAACTCTTATTTTGAATCGTCGAGTCTATACAGACCAACAGTGCATAAAGAAGAATAGGCGTGAAACTAAACAGACAAAACGGTGTCCCCAATAATAAAACAGCTACTCCTAATGTAAAGACCGCCGGAAGCAGATGCACCAGTTTCAACGAATCAGGGTACTTCTTGTAAAGATTGATACGGGCAATACCGGAGTTGTGCACTTGTTTGAAGAATTTCTTCAAGTCTGTCCGGCGCTTGTGATATACCCAGGCATCCGGAAAAAGCCGACAGGTATAACCACCTTTAAAAATACGGATGCTGAAATCAATATCCTCGCCGAAACGCATCTTTGAGAATCCTCCCAAGGTTTCATACACCGTCCGACGTACCCCATATTGAAACTACGGGGATAGAATTTATCCATTTTCTTTTTTCCGCCACGAATACCTCCCGTTGTGAAAAAAGAAGTCATGGAATAATTAATCGCTTTCTGGATATCCGTAAAGGAATCGTGTGCGCGGTCGGGACCTCCGAAAGCATCGGCAGGAGAAGCGAGAAGTTCCGCCTCGATGGCATCGAAATATCTCTCGGGGAGAATCACATCAGAATCCAGTATAATAAGGTATTCACCCTCGCTGCGTTCCGCTCCGTAGTTACGTGTTTGCCCCGGTCCTGAATTTGGCTTAGAGAAATATTTGATATTCAACCGGTCAATATAGCGGTCTGTTACTTCTTTGCAGGGAATGGAAGAACCGTCTTCCACTACAACAACTTCAAAATCTTTAAAGTACTGTGCCGTGAGACTTTGTAATAGTTCATCCACTTCATCGGGACGATTGTAAACGGGGATTATGACAGAGTAACGCATAGTAAAATACTGGATATAACTGTTTGATATGCAAAGTAAAGGAAAAAAAATGAGACTGATACAGGAATGATAAATTTCTATTCATTAAAAAAGGCGACACTTTTATAGAGCCGCCTTATCATATATACAAAAGTATGTTTATTACTTATTCAGAATATCCATTGTATCCGAAGCAATCAGCAATTCTTCATCTGTCGGAATCACTACCACTTTTACCTTAGAAGCAGGAGTAGAAATGACTGCTTCCTCACCGCGAACCTTAGCATTCACGTCATTATCAAGTTCGATACCCATGAATTCCATGTCTTTACAAACTTCACGACGACATTCCATCTGGTTCTCACCTACACCACCTGTAAACAAGATGATATCCACACCACCTAATGCAGCAGCATAAGCACCAATGTATTTCTTGATACGATAATAGTACATCTTCTCAGCCAGAATTGCTTTTTCATTACCGGCAGCACAAGCAGCCAATAATTCACGCATATCGCTTGATACTCCGGAAATACCCAATACACCGCTCTTCTTATTCAGCAAATTAGAAACTCCTGTTGTATTCAAGCCTTCCTTTTCCATGATAAATGTCACTGCACCGGCGTCAATATCACCACTACGAGTTCCCATCATCAAACCTTCCAATGGAGTCAGTCCCATTGTAGTATCAATACATTTACCGTCTTTGATAGCAGCAATAGAGCCGCCATTACCGATGTGGCAAGTGATAATTTTCTTTCCTTCCGGATTCACACCCAGAAATTCACACACACGTTTTGATACATAACGGTGAGAAGTTCCGTGAAAGCCATAACGACGTACACCATATTTCTCGTACAATTCGTAAGGGATAGCATACATGTAAGCATAATCCGGCATAGTCTGGTGGAAAGCTGTGTCAAATACGCCTACTTGCGGAATATTAGGAAGAATAGCGGAAACTGCGTTTACTCCTTTCAAGTTGGCAGGATTGTGAAGTGGAGCCAAGTCGTTACAAGCAGTAAATGCTTCCAATACCTCTTTATTCAGCAATACAGATTCGCTGAAACGTTCTCCCCCGTGTACCATACGATGACCTACGGCATTGATTTCATCCAATGACTTGATAGCTCCATATTCAGGGCTAATCAATGTATTCAGGATAAACTCCACACCCACTGTATGCTCCGGAATATCTTTTTCCAGGATTTTCTTTTCACCATTCGGCAAAGTCAATTTCAGGAATGAACCCTTCAGACCGATTTTTCAATACCACCTTGAGCAATTACCTCTTTGGTGGTCATGTCGAACAATTTGTATTTAATAGATGAACTACCACAGTTCAATACTAAAATCTTCATATCGTTTTATTATTTAATATCCGTTATTTATTTGTTAGCTTTTGCTGCAATAGCTTGATTAGCAGTGATAGCAATCATACGGTAAACGTCTTCGATAGAGCAACCGCGTGATAGGTCGTTCACCGGGCAAGCAATTCCCTGGAGAATCGGCCGATAGCGTCAGCATGTCCCAAACGTTGTACCAGTTATAAGAAATATTTCCTACTTCCAAGCTCGGAACAATCAGAACGTTTGCCTGTCCGGCTACGTCTGAACCCGGAGCCTTACTTGCACCCACTTCAGGAACAAGAGCAGCATCTGCCTGCATTTCACCATCCAAGTCGAGAGTCGGAGCCATTTCTTTAGCGATCTTCGTAGCTTCCACGACTTTGTCTACCACTTCATGTTTTGCAGAACCCTTCGTAGAGAAGCTCAACAGGGCAACTTTCGGATTTTCGATACCTGCCACAGCTTTAGCTGTTTGAGCTGTGCACACAGCAATCTGAGCTAACTGGTTAGCATCCGGTACCGGAGTAACAGCAACATCGCCCATTACCAAAATTCCATTCTTTCCATATTCAGGAGCGTGAGTTAGCAACAACATTGCACCTGATACACAAGTGATTCCGGGCGCTGTCTTGATAATCTGCAAAGCAGGACGCAATACATTACCAGTAGTGTTGCGTGCACCAGCCAACTGGCCATCAGCATCACCGCTCTTAATCATTAAACAACCATAGAACAAAGGATCATTCGTCAACTTACGAGCTTCTTCAATAGTCATTCCTTTCTTTTTACGAAGTTCACACAGCAATTGTGCATATTCTTCGTGTTTCGGAGAAGTCTCAGGATCAATAATAGTAGCTTTACCAATGTTGCCCAATCCCCATTTTACAGCAAGTTCGATGATTTCTGCCGGTTTACCCAGTAGAATAAGGTCAGCAACTTCATCTGTCAAAATCTGATTGGCAGCTTTTAATGTGCGTTCTTCAGTTCCTTCAGGAAGAACAATACGCTGGCGGTTTGCTTTCGCACGCGCCACGATTTGGTTGATTAAATTGAGCATAGAAATATTGAATAATGTTATAAAACCTGGTTACAATTTATAATTTGCGGTGCAAAAGTACTCAATTTTGTAATATACACATTACAAATCCGCCCATTTTTCGAACCCAAGTCTAAAATATTATAATATTTAACACTGTACTTCTATTTTTTCTACCTTTGCAGCGTTTTCAAACAAATCAATAGGTAATTAGTATGATACGTCAGTGCGCCATTTTATTTGGCTGTTTGGCTTTGGGTGAATTAATAGTTTATCTTACAGGCATCAAACTTCCCTCCAGCATCATAGGCATGCTGCTGCTCACCCTTTTTTTGAAATTAGGTTGGATTAAACTACACTGGGTGCAGGGCTTATCCGACTTTCTGGTAGCTAACTTAGGTTTCTTTTTCGTTCCGCCCGGAGTGGCGCTTATGCTATATTTTGATGTAATTGCTGCCGAATTCTGGCCGATAGTGATAGCAACAATTGTCAGTACCGCCCTTGTGCTAGTCGTTACGGGTTGGGTACACCAGATTGTTCGTAAGTTCAGGCTGGCGCGCCAAATAAAACTGGCGCGTAAACTTCATTTACCGGATCTCCATCTATCGGACAGACTTCGTTTAAAAGATAAAATCAACTTAATGAATAAAGACAAATGAGCTTTTTAGAAAATGACTTTTTCCTGTTAGCTGTCACTTTCGGGATTTTCTTCTTCGCCAAACTACTCCAGAAGAAAACAGGACTAGTATTGCTAAACCCGATATTACTTACAATCGCAGTGCTTATTATTTTTCTTAAAATGACACATATCTCTTATGAGACTTACAACAAAGGCGGACATCTTATCGAATTTTGGTTACGTCCGGCAGTTGTAGCTTTAGGTGTGCCCTTATATCTTCAGTTGGAAATGATAAAGAAACAACTTTTACCGATTCTTCTGTCCCAACTGGCAGGATGTATTGTCGGAGTTATTTCAGTAGTGCTGATAGCCAAACTCATGGGAGCTTCGCAGGAGGTTATTCTTTCACTGGCTCCAAAATCCGTCACTACGCCGATTGCCATGGAAGTAACCAAAGCTATCGGAGGTATTCCGTCACTCACTGCGGCTGTCGTGGTTGCAGTAGGCTTACTAGGCGCTATTTGCGGTTTTAAAACGATGAAAATCATGCATGTAGGTAGCCCGATAGCACAAGGTCTCTCAATGGGAACGGCTGCACATGCGGTCGGAACCTCCACTGCAATGGATATCAGTAGTAAATATGGAGCGTATGCCAGCTTGGGCCTAACCTTGAATGGAATATTCACAGCATTACTGACACCTACTATCCTTCGATTATTGGGTGTTTTGTAAAAACAAAAATCCACAATTTTTCGTTATATAAGAGTTAAACGCAAAAAACAATCACATGATTTCATTTAAAGATATCACATTAGCAGATAAAGACACGATTACCTCATTCACAATGAAAAGTGATCGCCGTAACTGCGATCTTTCTTTTTCCAACCTTTGCAGTTGGAGATTTTTATACGATACTAAATTTGCAGTAGTCGACAATTTCCTGGTGTTCAAATTCTGGGCGGGAGAGCAACTTGCCTATATGATGCCAATTGGAACCGGTGATTTAAAAGCTATATTACGCAACTGATAGAAGATGCAGATAAAGAGAAGCAGTCTTTCTGTATGTTAGGAGTTTGCAGTAATATGCGTGTAGATCTTGAAACAACTCTTCCCAGCCAGTTTGTTTTCACGGAAGATCGTGATTATGCTGATTATATTTATTTGAAAAGTGATCTTTCTACATTAAAAGGAAAGAAATTCCAGTCAAAAAGAAATCACATCAACCGTTTCCGCAATACATATCCGGATTATGAATACACACCGATTACTCCCGATCGTATTCAGGAATGCTTGGATTTAGAAGCGGAATGGTGTAAAGTGAATAACTGCGATCAGCAGGAAGGAACAGGTAATGAACGCCGAGCTCTTATTTATGCACTCCATAACTTTGAAGCCCTTGGGCTGACCGGAGGCATTCTTCATGTCAATAGCAAAATCGTTGCATTTACTTTCGGTATGCCTATCAATCATGAGACGTTCGGTGTACATGTAGAGAAAGCGGACACCAACATTGAAGGAGCGTATGCCATGATTAATTATGAATTTGCCAACCGAATTCCCGAACAATATATCTATATAAACAGAGAAGAAGATTTGGGCATCGAAGGTTTACGCAAAGCCAAACTATCTTATCAGCCGGTGACAATTTTGGAAAAATATATGGCTTGCCTCCAAGATCATCCGATGAATATGGTTAAATGGTAAGAGACAACCTATGGTGTATCAGATTCAGTATGTTATAACAACAAAATCCTAATTGTCACAACACACAGAATCTGATATAACTTATTAATCAGCCATAATCTTTATATCCGGTGACGGAATCCGATACCAATATTCTACTCCCGGTTCTTCTCTTCCCGGGATTTTAAATGTCAACTTAATTAAGTTATCATGCAAGCGTTCAACACTGATTTCGTTTTCAACACCTGCGGGGAAAACTGAGTAAACAGATTTTGTAATGTTCTCCACATAGATACTATCCGACTTTAATTCATATTCGCCCTGAACCAGAATTACCGAACCCATTTTATTAGTATCAATAATGATATTCATGAATGTATTATCGACCGAGATAAATTTCAACAATGGGCCTAGTGACAATCTGTAACCCTTTTCGACCGATTCTACCATACATGTCTGCCATACCCCTTGCATTCTCTTATTCTTTATCTCCTGTCCATTGGGTATCACAAGTTTGAACGGGACATTTTTTGAACTATTTTTTTGTAGACTGAACATAATGGGAACCGTGAATTTCACCTTGACTGTCTTGCCGTCTACTATTCCCGGAGTCCATTTAGGCATTTCTTTTACCACACGTAAAGCCTCTTCATCCAATAAAGGGTCAACACCTCTTATTACCTTTGCCTGACTTAGTGTTCCATCTTCCATAACTACAAACTGAACAATAACACGCCCTGAGATAGCATTTTTCTGTGCTTCCACCGGATATTTGACGTTCGAAGACAAGAACTTCATCATGGCCGGAACGCCACCCGGATACTCCGGCATTTTATCAGGAATCAGGTAAACGCCATTTACATCCACCTTCTGTATCGGTTGCTCCTGTGCAACTAATAGTGAACAAGCAAATAAAGAGATAATCAGACTAAGTAGTTTTGTTTTCATAATATATTAATTTAAGAGTTAGAACAGCAAATCAATTATGCAATAATACCTAAAAAGAATGAAATCACAAACATTATTGAACATTTCTACTCTCCTCATACGTTTTAAGGTACCTTTGCAGAAATAACGAAAAAAAACCTAAGCATACAATGAAAGAAAAAGTAAAAGCATTATGGAAGTTGTGTTTCGACGATAGTGATCAGTTCATCGATATGTACTTCAGACTACGGTATAAGAGTGAAATAAATGTTGTTATTGAAAGCGGGAACGAAGTGATTTCCGCCCTTCAAATGCTTCCTTACCCCATGAGTTTTTTCGGGAAACAGGTAGCTACTTCTTATATATCCGGCGCCTGCACTCATCCGGACTTTCGGAACAGAGGAGTAATGCGTCAGCTTTTATCACAAGCTTTTGCCCGAATGCTACCGAACGGGATCTTCTTCAGTACACTGATACCGGCAAATCCGTGGCTATTCGATTATTATGCACGCATAGGATATGCTCCGGTGTTTCAATATTCTACGAAAGAAATCATTCTTCCGGAGTTTATTCCTTCCAAAGAAATAAAGGTTGATATCGTGTCCGAATATAAGGAAGAAGTATATTCCTATTTGAATAAGAAACTTGCGGAACGCCCTTGTTGCATCCAGCATACAACAGAAGATTTTGAGGTAATTATGGCTGATCTCGCTATCAGTAATGGTATTTTGCTCGTAGCCAAATTAAATAACGAAATAAACGGAATAGCGATTGTGTATAAAAGAGACGAAAGCGTCATTATCAACGAACTTCTCGTAGAAACTAAAGACGCTGAACATAGTTTATTGTTTCATCTCAAACAACATACCGGATGTAATCGTATGATTCAATTATTACCTCCTGACAAAAAGCAGCCTCAACAAGCATTAGGAATGGCACGCATCATCAATGCAAAAGAAGTTCTACAATTATACGCTGCCACTTTCCCGGAAAATGAAATGCAGATAGAGGTATCAGACAAGCAGTTATCTGTAAATAATGGTTATTACTACTTATGCAAAGGAAAATGTATGTATAGCACCGAACGTTTGCCCGGTGCACACATACAAATGAATATCACTGAATTAACTAACAGAATCCTCCAACCGTTAAATCCCTATATGAGCCTTATGCTGAATTAAAAGTGACTATTTTATTTATTCAGATAACGTACCCGTTCACAAGCTGCCAACAGAAATGCTCCCACTCCAAAATTGGAAGTAGAATTAGCATCTACTACTTGTCCCGGTATAGCCTTTTCGCCGATAGGCTGTACATAACCGATTTTCCCATCAGGTTGAAGGGCAACTGTTATCAAATATTGCCATGCTTTTTCAACTATCGGCTGATATTCGCCGGCATTCAGGAAACCGTTATTAATTCCCCATTGCAGACCATAAGCAAAGAAGCTGTTCCGCTGGTTTCCGGTCCCGGTGCATGTTGCGGATCAAGCATACTGCGTGTCCAATAACCTTCCGGTTGCTGACAAGCAGCAACAGATTTAGCCAATGTACGGAAACGGTCTATATATTCCTGGCGATATTTATCCGTTTTAGGCAAGTCTTTCAGCACCTTTGCCAGTCCGGCTAATACCCAACCGTCACCGCGTGCCCAAAAATCTTTTTTACCGTTCACACTTTTATGCTTCGGATATACGTATTTTCCATCCCGATAATAAAGTCCGGCTTCTTCGTCGTACATAATACTATCGGCATAAACGAGATATTCATGCAATTTCTCCAGGTAAAGTGGATTCTTGGTGATATTATACATCTTTGTCATCACCGGCATTACCATATACAGTCCATCGGCCCACCACCAATAATCACGGTTAGGTGTACTCATCTGATACTCCATTACTTCGCGGGCACGGGCTATTTTTTGCGTATCCGGCTCCAAATTATATAAATCAGCATAGGTTTGAAAACAAATCTGATAATCTCCGAAAAGCACATAGTCGTCACTTTCTCCATAGCTGTATTTCCAGCAGGTTTTATCGTCCGACTTAGCTCCTTTCCATTGATTATGCTCAGCCCACTCTTTCGAATATTCCAGATATTCCGGTTTCTTTGTCAAAAAATAAACTTCCATATTCCCGGTATGATAGGCGGCATTATCCCAGAAGGACCGACCATGTTCCGGATGATTCATCTGCCAATAGCCATTCACTTTATGAATCATCTCTATCACTCTCCCGAAGAACCCGGTTTTCTTTTCCGCACAACCTGTACATATTGTACTTCCCAAAAGGAAAGCCGAAAAAGAGTTACATATAAATTCTTCATATTTTATTTTTTT
>ENA-OQCK01000013-OQCK01000013.1-human-gut-metagenome-genome-assembly--contig:-NODE-13-length-94722-cov-23.259908_pt1 | contig 94722 bp, 75 predicted proteins | sample MGYA00242498_ERZ504578 | MGnify/ENA primary metagenome ERZ504578 (study PRJEB26092, sample SAMD00036229) | human gut metagenome | host: Homo sapiens | study: EMG produced TPA metagenomics assembly of...
GGAGCGGAAATAGGTATCAGCACGCAGAAGCTTCACGCCCGTGGTCCGATGGGCCTGGAGGAACTGAACACATACAAGTGGATTATTCAGGGGGATGGACAAATAAGACAATAATAATATAAATGAAAGGATTATGAGATACTTTACAAACGTACATGATTTGGGCGACTTGAAGAGTGCCCTTGCCGAAGCTTTCGAAATCAAGAAAGACCGCTACAAATATGAAACCCTGGGAAAGCATAAGACTTGTCTGTTGATTTTCTTCAACAACAGTCTGCGTACCCGTTTGAGTACCCAGAAGGCAGCTCGTAACTTGGGGATGGATGTGATTGTACTCGATGTGAATCAAGGTGCATGGAAGCTGGAAACAGAGCGCGGTGTCATTATGGATGGCGATAAGAGTGAACATTTGCTGGAGGCTATTCCGGTGATGGCTTCTTATTGTGATATCATCGGTGTGCGTTCGTTCGCTCATTTTGAGAACCGCGAGGATGATTATACTGAAAAGATTCTGAATCAGTTCATAAAATATTCCGGCAAGCCTGTATTCTCCATGGAAGCCGCTACCGGTCATCCGTTGCACTTCGCCGACCTGATTACTATTGAAGAATATAAAAAGAAAGACCGTCCCAAGGTGGTATTGACTTGGGCGCCGCATCCGCGTGCATTACCTCAGGCTGTACCTAACTCGTTTGCCGACTGGATGAACGAGGCCGATGTGGATTTTGTCATCACTCATCCCGAAGGCTATGAGCTAGACCCGAAGTTTGTCCGTGGCGCGAAGGTGGAATATAACCAGATGAAAGCTTTTGAAGGGGCTGACTTTATTTATGCCAAGAACTGGGCATGTCCCGGTGTCACCCATCCTGCCGACTATGGAAAGATCCTGAGCAAGGATATGAGTTGGACGGTAGATGCGGCGCACATGGCAGTGACAAACAATGCTTTCTTTATGCATTGTCTGCCGGTGAGAAGAAACATGATTGTGACCGATGAGGTGATTGAAGCTCCTACTTCGTTGGTTATTCCTGAAGCGGCCAACCGGGAAATTTCTGCTACAGTTGTTTTAAAGAGAATGCTGGAAGGGTTGGAATAACCGGCAGTCGGAATGACGTATGCTTCCTTTTTTATTTATCGTTTCACCTGTGTGATGAAACAGTATCACCCATGTGATGAAATTGATCACCTTAGTGATAAAACTTCATCACTAAGGTGAAAGATAAGCCTAAAAAGGACAGCATAGTGATTTCTATCGGACGAAAAACTGTGTGTATCCTTGGCTTGATTATAAGACAGTGCGTGGCAAGATTGCCATTCAAGAGGAAAAGGTATCGCTTCGGAAATAGAAGACCGGACGGGGACTCTGGAACAAACTTACAGAGATGAAGAATTTATGAAGGATTGAAAAAAAATCCTTCATAATAAGTGACAGTAAATCAACTTGCTAAACCATAATGAAGAATTTGAAGGAAAAAACGGTTAAAAACTTATTTCCTTCCCTAATTCCTTCCAGTCTAGGATACCCTTATCCAGATTATACACTTTGAATCCTTTTTTTACCAAAATATTGGCCGCATTGCGGCTGCGCCTTCCACTTTTGCAATAAACGGCTACGGGACGGTCTTTTTGAAGAAGCTTCTCGATGTTTGTACCAAACTCATTGTCCAATACATTGATATTGATGCTGCCCGGTATATGGCCTTCGGAATATTCGGCTACCGTGCGTACATCAATCAGTTGGATGGTCTTGTCCTGTATCATTTCCTCAAACTGGTCAGAGGAAAGATTCTTGAATTTGTCACTGTCTTTGCCGGTACATGCCCATAATCCTAGTGAGAATGCGCAGATGAAGAATATGAAATAAATGGTCTTTATCATAAAATGGAATGTTTTGATGTTTTTGTTTGCTAAAAATAAAAGATACGACTGGTCATACCTTCTTTATAAGTATGGATGTTGAATACAATCTTATCGCCTTTATGCAGCTTGCCGGCGTATGCCATAAGGGAACAGACAGATAGACTTTACGGTTGAAACCTTCGATGTCATTATTCCTGTCATGATAGAGTGTCAAGTATAATGTTTGTTCTCCATCTTTGTTCTCCAGTTTGTTCTCAATAAAGTGATAGCCGTGCTTCTGATCTTTGACTTTGACTTGTAAAATCAGGTTCAGGTAATTCCCACCCCGCCAGATGCTTTGAATGGCCACCGGATCGGTCTTTATCTCCTTGAATTTAGATTCGGGCAAGGGAACAGGAGAAATAACCAGTTGGGTATTGTAAAGTATGGCTTCTTTTTCTGCTTCTTCCGAGTCTGTCAATGGAGCGTACATGGTAACCGTGCGGTACGTGGTGTCTGGTGCCAGTCCGTCAAGACCGGTACGTGACTGGATGCGCCACTCTGTCCCTTCGTCCGTTATCAGATATCGTCCGGTTCCTGTATGATCGGTTTTCAAGTCGATCATATCTGTCAGAACATTGGGATATACATAATCGTCTTCACCGCACGCGCCGAGAAGCAAAGAAGCTAGAAAAGATAAAATAACGACTTTCCTCATGTTTGTAATTTTCTTTTTCAGGGTGGACTGTAAAATCCACCCTTTACGGTAAACGTTCTTATCCTTTTGCCGCTTTCAGGTAATTGATGAGCGGATTGGCATACATAGTCAGCAAAGCATGGCGCAGGAAAGAGGCATCTTTATTGTGAAGGTCTACTTTGGCAATCTGTTGTTCCATGTAGTTTTCAAAATGCTCTTTTTCTTCTTCTGTGTACTCGGCCGTGAAACGGTTGTCTCCCATCAAGAGGTCACACGCCACATAATTACCTGCAAACAAGCGGTAACTGCTGTGTATATGCCGGTCTATGGTTTCCGATATGGCGGTAAACAAATCACATTTAGGCAAATTGTGTTCTTTCAGTTCGTCCAGTTCATGATTCAGACAGGCGGAAGTCTGGAAATGGATGCGTCCTTTGTATCCGTAAAGGCCGGTCTGCATATTGATCAGGTCGTCTTCGGGACTTTTCTGGAAATAGGGATCATCCCGTTTCTGTTGTAATTCCTTGGCTTTCAGGAAATCGCATGGGTCATATTCATAAGAGATAGCGAGCGGAACGATGTTCAGTTCTTTCAGTCTTTCGGTGACATCGCCTTCACCTGCCATGGCCATCATTTTCAATACACTGTCTTGGGTACGGTCATTGGAATCTTTGGCACGTCCCTGACGTTGCGCTATCCATAAATTCTCATGTTTTTCCTTCATGGCGAAATGCATGTAGCGCGACATCAAAGCAGATGCTTCCAGTTTCTGCCGCATGTTGAGGCCGCGTTTCACGATGAATGATTTATTGACACGTACCAGCTTATGAATCCATGGGTAGATGAGCAGGTTGTCGCCGATGGCGATTTCTACGGTGGTCATTCCTTTGTCTATCAGTAGGATAGATAGAAAAGCCGAATCCAGAATAATGTCACGATGATTGGAGATGAAAGTGTAGTTCCGGGTTAAGTCAGACAAGGCGGAACAGTCGAATGTCAGTCCGTTGGCTGTTTTTTTCACCAAATCCCATAACAGTCCGTAAAAGAACGCTTTTTGGAATTCCAGGTTTGTTTTGCATTGACGCATCTTCATGGCAAGACCTTCGAAAGGTACGCCCGGCATAACAGACTCTACCACTGTCCGGAAAACGGGGTCAGCGATTAATTCTTCATAGATTTGCGGTAACTCTTCGGGAGTGTACGGACGAATCTCGTTAAATTCAGCTGGTATGTTCATAATTTATAAGGGTTAGTCAGTGATGAGTGGCCAGTGGTTAGTGGTTAATAGGCTGCATTATGTGCCGCATGGATATTAATCACTAACCGCTAATCACGAACCACTAAAATTTATTTTCTATAATGTCAGTCATCACATCTTTTATATCCAATCCTGCGGCACGCACCTGTTGGGGAATGAAGCTGGTAGCTGTCATGCCCGGGGTGGTATTGATTTCGAGCAAGTTTACTTTTTCGCCTTCGGTAATGATATAGTCAATGCGGATAAGGCCGGAACACCCCAGAATGTCATAAATGGCCGAAGTGAGCAGACGTACACGTTCGGCAATATCTTCGGGCAGGCGGGCAGGGGTGATTTCCTGTGATTCTCCATTGTATTTGGCTCCATAGTCAAAGAATTCGTTGGCACTCACCACCTCGGTGATGGGGAATACCACTTCCTTGTCCGAGGTCTTGTAACAGCCGCAGGTGATTTCCGTTCCTCTCATAAAGGCTTCAATCATTACTTCGTCACTTTCCTTGAAAGCTTTTTCGATGGCGGGTTGTATATCTTCCTTAGTCTTTACTTTGGTGACACCGAAGCTGGAACCGCCGGCGTTGGGTTTGATGAAACAAGGCAGACCAATTTTGTTGATTACTTCTTCGTCTGTAATTTCAAACCCTTTACGCAGGATCAGTGATTCGGCTACGCGGATACCGAAGCCTTTCAGGTATTGGTTGCAGGTGAATTTATTGAAAGTCATGGCAGATACCAGTACGTTACAACTGGAGTAGGGAATTCCTAACAGGTCGAAGTAACCTTGCAGGATACCGTTTTCCCCCGGAGTTCCGTGATGGTGATGTAGGCGAAGTCGAAATGTTTCTTTTCGCCGTTCTCCATGAAACTGAAATCATTACGGTCTATCGGGGTTTTGGAACCGTCCGGAAGGACTACTTCCCACCGATGCCTTCCATCTCTACTATATATAGGTTATAACGCTCTTTGTCAATGAAAGAGTAAAGTCCCTGTGCACTGCGCAGGGAAACGACAAGTTCGCTGGAATCTCCTCCGGCTACTATGGCAATAGTACGTTTCATAGTTCTTCTCTGTTACTGATATAGTTTCTCCACTTGTCTATCAGGTTTGTCATATCCTCGGGCAGCGGAGAGGTGAAGAACATCTCTTCGCCTGTACGGGGATGGACAAAGCCCAGCGTCATGGCGTGTAATGCCTGGCGGGGGCAGGTCTCGAAACAGTTGTTTACGAATTGTTTGTATTTACTAAAATGAGTTCCTTTTAAAATTTCGTTTCCGCCATAACGCTCATCATTGAACAGCGTGTGCCCGATGTGCTTCATGTGGACACGTATCTGGTGGGTGCGTCCCGTTTCAAGCACACACTCTACCAGCGTGACATAGCCCAGACGTTCCAGTACCCGGTAGTGGGTGACGGCGTGCTTTCCTTGGGCGGGGTCACTCAGTACAGCCATTTGCATGCGGTCTTTGGGGTTGCGCCCTATATTCCCTTCTATGGTTCCTTCATTATTTTCTACGATACCCCATACCAGAGCATTGTATTTACGTTTGGTGGTCTTGTTGTAGAACTGAAGTCCCAGATGAGTCTTGGCATCGGGGGTCTTGGCTACCACGAGCAGGCCCGAGGTGTCTTTGTCTATACGGTGGACTAATCCCACTTGCGGATCGTTAGGGTCGTATCTGGGGTTGTCTTTCAGATGCCATGCTATGGCGTTGACCAGCGTACCGTGGTAGTTTCCGCATCCCGGATGCACTACCAGTCCGGCCGGTTTGTTGATTACCATCAAATCGTTGTCCTCATAGACTATATCCAGTGGAATATCTTCGGGAATGATATCATTATCATAACGTGGACGGTCCATCATCACCGTCAGCACGTCGCAAGGCTTTACTTTATAACTGCTTTTCACCGGTTTGCCGTTCGCCATGATGAGGCCGGCGTCGGCAGCCTTCTGAATACGGTTGCGCGAAGAGTTGACAAGCCGTTCGAACAAATATTTGTCCACGCGCACTTGTGACTGTCCTTTGTCTACTACTACACGGAAATGTTCATACAGTTCGGCGGGGTTGTCCACTACCGGTTCCACATCATCCAGTGTGTCGTCTAGTTCATCCACATATTCTTCTCTCATCATCACTGTGTGTTAAGTTTAAAACCAGGATTCGTCTACCACAGGTTTGTCATCGTTCGCAGTTCCGGATTCATTTACCAATGCAGAATCTTCGGGCATGGTTTCATTGCCGTTGCCTACCGTGAGGGTCAGTACGGCTTCGTGAGGAATCTTTTCTCCGGCTTTCAAGTCGCGTCCTCGGTATTTTATGCTGTATACCCAGTCTTTTTCGCCGCTGATATATTCGGGTTCGGTTATTTTAAAACCTAACGCACGTAATTTAGCTTCGGTTGGCGGAGAGAACTATTATCCATGATATCGGGAATGGCTACCTTGGGGGCGCTGTCTGCATTGACGGTCAGATAGACGGTTCTGCCCGACTTCACCTTGGAGCCACCGGCGGGATTCTGTTCCAAAATAGCACCGGGGGCTATTCCTTTTACATAGCTGGAGTCTATGACGATTGATTTTAGTGACTGCTTGTCGAGTTCATTTTCTGCAATCCGCAGATTCATTCCTTTTACATCGGGCACTACCACTGCTTCGCCGTGGCGTGTATAGTTGTCCAGCCATTGAAGGGTTCCCAAAGGTGCTGCCACAATGACCACTACCATCGCTATCAGATTGAGCCAGAAGAAGCGGTTATTCTTGAATGAAAAGAATTCTTTGAATGTTACCATATCTAACTTAATTATTTCGGGTCAAAGATACGACAATTTCATTTCTGTTCCTACATTTAGTTATGAATATCATATACTTTTTGTACCTTTGCATCCCGAAAAAACAACCTGTTTCCTGTCAGAGTAAATAAAATTGAGGTAAAAAGAAGATGAACGAGACAACAAATGAACAAGAGGTGCTGTTATTGCGCCGTAAACTAGACCTTTTATTACGTACCGGCAAGCTGCTGATGGAGAGCGCGGCAGACACTAACCGAATTGAAAGAAACATGAAGCGCGTGGCCGCTTATCTGGGTATTCCGGAAGAGAAACTGCATATTGATATCCGGTGGACGATGCTGATGGTCAATGTGAGTGACGAGAAGCACTCTTTTTCCAAGTTTCAGAAATGCGAGAAACATGGTATCAATATGGAAGCCATTTCAAAAATCAGTAAACTTTCGTGGCGTGCCATTGAGCAGGATTATTCATTGGATAAATACGAGGAAGAACTTGAGAAGATTGCTCGTCAGGAGCGTAATTATACCCCTTATGTCGTGGCAATCTGTACCGGGTTTGCTTGTGGAGGGTTCTGCAAGTTGTTTGGTGGTGACTGGATTGCTTTTCTGATTACGGCTATTTGTACTTTTGTGGGGTTCCGTACCCGTGCCCGTTGCATTGAGTTCGGTATCAATGTATATATGAGTATTGCGATCTCTGCATTTTTATGTACTTGTCTGGCTTATGCGTTTTCTTTTTCCGGTTTATCTTCCACTCCGTATCATCCGTTGCTGGCCTGTACTTTATATATAGTACCCGGTGTGCCGCTGATAAATTTTGTGGACGATATGATTGACAATCACTTGTTGGTAGGTATTACGCGTGCAGCCAACACGGTAATGATGGTAGGAGGCATGGCGTTTGGTATCGCTTTTGCCTTGAGGCTGCTGGTGATGAATGATGTGACTATCGACCAGAAGTTCAGTGAACTGAGTATGGTGCCGCACGATGCTTATTGGGTATATGCTGTTGCGGCTGCAATTGCGGCTATGGGATTCGCTACTATTTTTAATGTGCAGAGACGTTTGTTGTGGGTGGTGGCTGTAGGTGGAATTATTGCAGTATGCACCCGTAACTTTGTAAACTTTGAATTAGGATATGGTCCGGTGATCGGTTCGTTTATGGGAAGCTTTGTCGTGAGTTTGATAGCTGTCAAAGCCGTTCATTGGTTTCATGTCCCTAATCATGTGCTGACTATTCCTTCTGTCATTCCGATGGTACCTGGTGTCTTGATGTATCGTTCGTTGCTGGCGCTTATCAATATGCGTGGAGTGGTAGGGGAAGTGACACTTGCTTTTTCCAATGGTATTAACTCGGCGCTTATTATTTTCTGTATAGCCTTGGGGGTAGCTGTTCCTAATATTTTTGCCCGGCGTTACATTGCTAAGGACCGTCAGCGTTTCCTTACACAGATGTTGGCAGAACGCAGAGCTCGTGGTAAATTTATTGAGTGGTAGCAGGTGTATGTTTACGAAGTAGTATTCATTAAAACTTGATAGACAAAGAAAAAGGATTTTCCATTGCGGAAAATCTTTTCTTTGTCTATCAAGTTTATGCTATTAATACCGCAGTAGAAAACGGAATGAATTTTATCGATGTCTCTCCTTACTACGGGCATTATAAGGCAGAAACCGTATTGGGAAAAGCATTGAAAGAGATGCCTCGTGACAAATATTATCTCTCTATCAAAGTAGGACGCTACGGCAAAGATGGAGTGAACACTTGGAATTACTCCGGCAAGCGTGCCACAGAAAGCATGTATGAAAGCATGGAAAGACTGCACATAGACTATATAGACTTGATAAATGTGCACGATGTGGAATTTTTGGATATGAATTAGGTGGTGAATGAAACACTGCCGGCACTCGTCGAACTGAAGAAAGAAGGAGTAGTGAAACATGTAGACATCATCGACTTACAGCTGGAAAACCTAAAATAGGTTATCGACCACTCTGAACCGGGAATTATAGAAAGTGTATTGAATTTCTGCCACTACTGCCTGAACGATGAGAAGTTGAGTGATTACTTGGATTATTTCGAATCAAGAAATATCGGTATTATCAATGCGTCTCTGCTTTCAATGGGGCTTCTTTCACAGTGGGGTGCCCTGGCTTGGTATCCAGCTCCCAAAGCATTGGTCGAGGCTTGTCAAAAGTCAGTGCAACACTGTTCATCCAAGAATTATCCGATAGAAAAGCTGGCTATTTAGTATGCTGTCCGCAATCCACGTATTGCTACTACCCTGTTCAGCTCAGCCAATCCGGCAAACGTATTGAAAAATATAGCTTATGCCGAAAAGCCCATTGACTGGGATCTGGTAAAAGAGGTACAGGAAATCATCGGTGACCAGATGTGTGTAAGCTGGGCTAATTCTTAAACAGGGGAGGCAAAGAGTATGGACTTCAAGATTATAGATGCCCACTTCCATCTTTGGTTCCGGCAGGATACGGAAGTGGATGGCATGCCTATTCGTACATTATTCAACGGGCGTTCCCTCTTTATGGGAGAAGAACGGCAGATGGTTCCGTCTTTATGATCGACGGACGAAACAGAGCGGAAGTTTTCTGTCAAATATGGATTATGCACAAGTTTCGGCAGCTGTTGTTACACAAGAGTTTATCGATGGTATTCAGAATGGGTACTTGGCTGAGGTGGCACGAAAATATCCCGACCGCTTTTTCGTATGCAGCATGTGCGAGTACATCGTCTTGTCATGGAATAAAATTATTCCGGCAAACCATACAAATCAAGTACTTTCTACAAAAGGAATTAGATATCCGCGGTTCATGCAATGCCTTGCCTGCCGACTTCAGAGCAGTAATCTGCTATATGAAACAAGGTACTTGCCCGAAAGATGAGTTTATCAGCAAGGTCGCCACTCCCGAAACGGCATTGTAAACCATGGAGGAATGGGCTGCTGCTCCCAGCAAATTATTCCGCATACTGGTAGAGTTTGACTGATGACAATACATATTGGATAATACCCGGATATAGTATTTATGTGGGCTATTGTCCAAAGAATATTATTTTAAAGCTACATCTCACATTCTACTCGATTGAATAATATCAATCAAAATCGGTTTGAGTTCGCTGACAAAACACTTCACAGCTATCACCATCAAGATAAGCCCCATCAAGCGCATCATCACATTATTTACCGTCTTGCCTAAAATGGAGACTAAACGGGTGGAATTTCTCAATATAAGATAAGTGATAAAATAAATCAATGCAATCATTCCTATCAATATCCCTTTTATAGTCCATGTATTGGTATCGTTCATCAACATAATTCCATTGGCAATGGAACCCGGTCCGCAAAGCATGGGAATGGAAAGCGGAGTGATGGAATGTCATTGGCGTATGTTTTGATTTCTTTGTTTTTCAGTTTCGTATTGGTAAAACGTGCCTGCAACATATCATAACCAATCTTTAGAATAATGAAACTGGCAGCAATTCGGAAATTATTGGTAGATATACTGAAAAATTTAAATAAGAATTGACCTGAGAAAGTAAAAGCCAAAAGAGTGATGAAAGAGATGTTGCCCGTTTCACGATATGGCATCGTTCGTCATCTCCCATCCCTTTAGTCATAGTCAAAAACACAGGCATTGTTCCCAGGAAATTGGTTAAGGTGAAAAAAGAGGTAAAGCATAGTTATGCAAAAGGTAATAGTGTGTCTATTAAAGTATGATTTTTTAGGTTATGGATAAAAGTACTTTATTATTGGGAAATGGACAATAAAGTCCTCCAATATTTTACTTTCATCAAAAATAAAACCATGCAAACCACTACAACAGATAGTAAGCTATTAAACTTTCTACTAATTTTCCTTCATTATTTGCCTGAGAATAATACGTGAAAAAGAAAGAATCACGTATTAGTTGTAAATGAAATAACCAATTTACAAAAAAATGAAAGAGAAACATTTTAATTTGCTTTTTATTCTTATTTGCGACGGCCCTGCAAAGTTCTTCGCTAAAAGAATATTCTATTGAGAAACTGGAAAAGATATTAGTAAAAGAGTTTCATCCTTATCCTACTTATGGGGATGATATATGGTTTAAGATTCCAGACAGCATACGCCTGGTTTACATAAACCAGGCAGAAATGAGAATACATGATAATTGGGAAAGTTTACCAGCCAGTCTATTTATGGAATATAAGCAGACCGGAGACCGGAACAGATATCAAAATGTATACTTTAAAAAGCGTAGCCAACTCACTACGCTTGCCATGGGAGAATTATTGGAAGGAAAAGGACGTTTTATCCTTCCTCTAATCAATGGCATATTATCTACTTGCGAAGAAACTTGGTGGGGACTACCTGCACATTATGGCACTTGCCTTCCCCAACCGGAAGATCAGACCGTTGCATTATTTGCCGCCCAAACAGCAGGAGATTTAGCCTTGATTCAAGATGTATTCCGACATGTATTTGATTCTATATCTCCCCTATTAAACCAACGCATAACGCATGAATTAAAAAGAAGAATACTGGAACCTTGCCGGACAAGGACATTCAAATGGATGACCGAAGATAACAATTGGAATCCATGGATTACTTCACATTGGATTACAGTGGCTTTAATAGCCGAAAAAGATATATCGAAAAGAGCAGAAGATATTTCATTAGCACTGAAAGCAATGGACTACTATTATTCTCATTATAGAAATGATGGCGGATGTGATGAAGGTCCCGGTTATTGGGCTAGTTCATGCGGTTGCTTTTTTAACTGCAATTACTTATTATATAAAGCGACAGATGGGAAAATTGATTTAAGAAATGAAGAAAAGTTTCATAGGATGGGAGAATTCATCTGTAAAGTCTACATGGGACGTAATAACCGATTTGTCAATTTTGCAGATGCTTCACCCCGTACAAATCTAAATCCGGGAATGGTATACGAATATGGCAAATTCATTGGCAATAATACAATGATGGGTTTCGGTGCACTCAAAGCAAAAGAATCTATAGCCAAGAAGGAGATGATCAGCAATGGAAAAGGGGCTTCAATAAACGGATTCTTATATACTCTATTATCTACCAATGAAATTATAGAACACCCAGCAATCGAGCCTTTCACCCGCGACTGTTTTTTCCCTGATTTACAAGTTTTCATAACCCGCTCTTCTCCTCAAAGTGACAAAGGATTATCTTATGCAATTAAAGGAGGGCATAATGACGAAAGCCACAACCATAATGATGTAGGAAATTATATAGTGTATGCAGACGGAGAACCGCTAATAATTGATGTGGGAGCTTTGGCTTATAATGCAAAGTACTTTTCCAAAGACCGTTATACTTTCTGGGCCGTGAGTTCCGATTATCATAATACTCCTATTATAAACGGATTCATCCAAAAAGAGGGAATAAAATATGCTGCTACATCCGTTAGCGCCCAAGGCACAAAGAATAAAGGAACTTTTACACTTGACCTAGCCGGAGCATATCCTGTCGAGGCCGCCGTCATATCATGGACAAGAAAATTGAGTTTATATCGACAAAGAAACATTTTATATTTCTCAGAAACCTATATACTAAAAGAATACAAAGCTCCTTCATCTATAATATTAATGACAGCGGCCTTGGTAGAAAAGAAAGAAGACGGAATCTTATCATTGAGATTAAATAATAAAAACTACTCACTCAAATTCAATCCCAATCAACTGTCTGCTATGATAGAGGAGGTAGAACACAATGATGCTTCCATAAAAAATATGTGGGGCAAAGTATATCGGATAAAATTGCAAATCAATTCCCAAGAATTGCATAATAGAGTGACTTATTCCTTATCCGAAATACCTAATAACAAAATATGATAACTCTGTCCCAAATGTAACAAATAGCTGTCTGATATAGCTTTTAAGCCTTTCATGAGGTTATTTGTTACATTCGGAACATATATCTGTTACTTCTCTTCGCTCTTCTTTATTCATCCTTAAATAGCTTTGCAAAACAAGAAAGATATAATCATAAACTATTTAGTACTATGAACAAAGAAACAATAATCCTTCATGCATTTATTACAAAATGCTACACAGAGTATGGCAGTTTTATAAAAAACTACATCAGCTATCGAATTCCACATAAATACGAAGCTGAAGATTTAACCCAAGAAGTATTTATTCGCTTATTGGACTATAAGCAATTTATCAATCCTGAAACGATAAAACCGTTTCTACTGACGATCGCGCGAAACCTAATTACAGACAATATACGATTATATTATAAAATCGAAAATTACACATCGAAGATATATGAAACGATAAAATCAGGTATAGAGAATACGGAACAAACCATTTTAGCAAACGAATTGGCAGCATTGATTAACTCCAGAATGAAACACCTTCCGGATAAACGTAGAACGACCTACCACTTAAGCCTTTACGATGGGCTATCTGTAAGTGAAATAGCCGAAAGACTACATATTTCATATCGTACGGCAGAATGTCATCTTTTTCTAGCCCGCAAGGATATGCGTCACTTTATAACCTATTTTTGGGCATGTTAAAAAGACGGGAAGTAATTCATTATATAAAATTCTCACTATAAAAATAGTACATAACCTCCTAATAAACGTCATAGATACGCTTTGAGAAGCATTAAACAGAAAAAACAATATTCTCGCTACGTGAAAAGAAAGGAGCTTCCGTATCTAACATAGGAATGTTTCATTTAAGGGACACCGAAGGCAAAAACACTTAAAATCTCTTTTTATTAATTTTAAATTTATACGTATGAAAAAGAATCAATTAGATTGGCTCTCATGGGAGTGGTTGATTAAAGTGATGTTTCTATTATTTTTTCCATAGGAACACACATACCACTTGGGCACAGTCTCAGCTAAAAATCACAGGGAATGTTGTCGACACACAAGGAGAACCTATTATTGGTGCAAGTGTCGTGGTCAAAGGTACCTCTAACGGTACTATTACTGATTTGAAGGAAATTTTCAACTCAACACAGAAAAGAAAGGTTCTCTTGTAATTTCCTATATCGGTTACGTCACTAAAGAAGTAACAATAAAACCGACTCTTAAGATTGTACTAGCCGAAGATACCAAGGCTTTGGATGAAGTAGTTGTAGTAGGTTATGGAACTCAAAAAAAGAGTGATCTAACAGGTTCTGTCACTTCGGTTAAAGCAGCAGAAATAACGGCTGTCACCTCAAATAATCCACTAGAATCATTGCAAGGACGTGCACCTGGAGTAGCAGTATTTACTAACAATGCTCCAGGAGAATCACCCATATTACGAATTCGTGGAGCAGGCTCCATACAATCAGGAAATGATCCATTATATGTAGTTGATGGATTCCCACTTATGAACGGCAGTTTGAATGATATTAATCCTGCTGATATTGCTTCCATGGAAATTTTAAAGGATGCTTCTTCTACTGCCATCTATGGATCTAGGGGGGCAAATGGAGTCGTTTTAATTACAACTAAATCCGGGTCTACAGGTCGCAAGAATCTATCTGTCAACGCTTCTTTTGGAATACAGAGCGCAGCACGGCTGGTAGATTTATTAGAAACGAACCAATTTATTCCGTATATTAATGAGGCCTATGAGAATAGAGGAGGACAAGCTCCTTTTAAACATTATACTCCTACTGCAAATACGGATTGGCAACGGGAGGCTATAGAAAAAAGTGCTATTGTACAAAACTATACAGTATCATTGGACGGAGGATCAGAAAATACGAATTATATGATGTCATTAGGGTATTATTCTCAAGACGGGCTAGTAAAGAACGTAGGATATGACAAACTGACGTTGCATAGTAACCTAAATCATAACTTTACTGATTGGCTAACTATAGGCAGCCATATCCAAATGGCTTATTCAGAAAAAGATGGAAATAACGATGTCATGACAGGCCTTTTTCAAAGAGGATGGCCTACTATGCCTGTTTACAATGAAGATGGCTCCTATTATGTATCTTCTCTGGACCCTATACATAGTTCCTATATTGAAGGAAATTTCAACCCTATTGCAGATATAAATGGCACTACAGCTACCAACTCCAGTTTTCGTGCATTGGGTGATATTTATGCTGAGTTCCAACTCCTGAAAAACCTAAAATTCAAGACAACGTGGGGAGCTGATATTAACAATATTAGAAAATACTCATATACCTCTTCTCAAACAGCTACCAATATCGCTACTAATGGTACAGGAGCCGGAAACAATGCTTACCACAGAAACATCACCAAACTAACAGAAAATATGCTCACTTATAATAATACATGGGGAAATCACCGGTTTTCTGCTACAGGAGTTTATTCATGGCAAGAATATACCTATGAAGATATGTCTATGTCGGCTACAGGGTTTGAGAATGATGCTACCGGAGCATGGGATATGACATTAGGAGACAGAAATTCACTGAACTATGAGTCTACTAAATACAGCAATAAACTAATCTCCTTGACGGCACGTTTCACCTATGCTTATAAAGACAAGTATTTGCTTACAGCCACCGGACGTTATGACGGCTCCTCCCGTTTTGGTGAAAACAATAAATATGGATTCTTCCCATCTGCGGGTATAGCATGGAGAGTGGAACAAGAACCGTTCATGCAAAAAATAAGAATGATAACTAATTTTAAACTTCGTGCCAGTTACGGTGTTACAGGTAACCAGGAAATCGGAAATTACCAATCCCTAGCTCTATTATCGAAGAACAACTATATTTATGATAATAACATTTTGATGGGCTTCAAAGAAGGCATCGAAAATTCTGATTTGAAATGGGAACGTACTCACCAAATAGATCTAGGCTTTGATTTATCTTTATGGGATCGGCTGAATATTACCTTTGATTATTATACTCGTCGTACTACTGATATGCTTTACAATGTACCTATTCCAACTACATCCGGTTTTTCCAGTATTTTGAGTAATGTAGGTGAAGTCAAGAATAACGGTTATGAATTCACAATTGGCGGACGTGTCATTGACCGTAATTTCAAATTGGACATCTCTTTGAACGGTTCACACAATAACAATGAAATCACAGAACTTTATGGGGATGTGACAAGGATTGATGGAAGCACCAATGCAGAGTCGGGGTTGACACACAATCTCGTTGTAGGACAACCGGTGAATGGAGTTTGGGGAAGAAAATCGCTTGGCATCATCCGCACTCAAGAACAATTAAACGAATATACCAGCCGAATTAAAAGCGAACAATCTCAATTAGGTTCTGAAATGTATGCAGATTTAAATATGGACGGTACTATCAATACTCAAGACTATATTTGTTATGGATCTACAGAACCTAAATTCTTCTATGGAATTTCCATTAATATGAAATATAAAGGTTTCGGATTGGATATATATGGGCAAGGGGCTTGTGACTATGCTTCAGGAACAGGCGGAGATGCAGGTGTTTTTACAACAGGTGCAGGAGCTTACGGTTATTCCAATGTTTCTAATTTTGTACTGTGGGCCGATAATAACGTAGGCAATTCAAAATATTTGATTCCCTCTAAAGATGCTTACAAAGAAATGTGGAGTGAATCAAATCCAAATGGTACCCGCCCACGCATAGGTGCAAAAAATGCCTACTTATCCGACCGTACTAATGCCAATTGGAGTTATTTCTTAATTAAAAACATACAATTAAGTTATGAATTTAAGACTCGCCATATACAGTCCATGCAAGTATATGTTAATGCACAAAACTATATAAGCTTTGCCAACCATTCCGGTTATAATCCTATAAATGGAGATGTTAGTCACCCATGGGCTAAAATTATAACCTTAGGTATCAACGCTAAATTCTAACAATAAAATTCAGCAATATGAAAAATGCGAACAAACCTTGGAACAATATGAAACATTATATCATCATGTTTCTAACAATACCTGTACTATACAGTTGTTTTGATTTAGATGAAGTTCCTTACACATCATTATCTCCTAACAATTTCTACAAAGACAGTAAAGAACTTGAAATGGGAGTGAGAAGTACATATCGCGGATTGCGAGACATGTTGGGCGACAGATATTATGGATGCTTGGAAGTAGCCACAGAATTTGGATCACCCACTAATACCAAATGGGAATATCCCAAAACCAATTTTTGGATAGATATTAATAATCCAGACATAAGCTATGGGCCGGGATGCTGGAGCAAAGGTTTCAACGTAATCAATTGTGCTAACATTGTCCTTGCACGTGGTGAAGGTATAGATATGAATCAAGAAGAAAAAGAACAAAAATATGGAGAAGTACGATTCCTTCGCGCATACGCTAATTATATTTTAGTTCGTCTTTACGGTGCCTTACCCATACCCGAAAATTATACCAACGGGTTGGATGGATTGAAAATACCTCGAAAGACGATAGAAGAAAACTATACTCAAATCATAGAAGATCTGATCTATGCTATTGAAAAACTTCCATTGAAATCTCAATATGGAAAAGATGAAATATGGAAAATATCGAAAGGTGCTGCTCAAGCATTATTAGGCGATGTTTATCTGACAAGAGGATGCATGGAAAATAATAAAGAATTTTTCTCTTTAGCTGAAAAACAGTTAGAAGCAGTTATTAATTCGGGAGAATATCATTTGGAACCGAATTATGAAGATTTATGGTTCTGGTTTAATACGGCAAATAAGAATGGTCAAGAGTCTATTTTTGAATTACAATTCGGAGAAACTCAGGGAAATATTGTAACACAATACACCGGATGCTACAATGGCAGGATTCCTTCTTTAGGTAGTACACATTATTTGCGTGTCGGTCCTTCCATAGAAGCCTATCTTTCATACCATCCGAATGATGTGCGACGCAATTGTATGCTCACCGAATTTGAAGATGTATCAGGCAACATTGTCCAATTTGATGTAGCAGATAAAGGCTTCTATCCAGGTATAAAAGGATGGACCAGTGCCAGTCCCGGAAACGTGAAATTGTATGATCGTACAGAATCGGCTTACTTAAATGACTGCTCTAAAGCAAATCTCTATATGATTCGATACGCAGATGTGTTATTAGATTATGCAGAAGCTGTCAATCTCCAAAGGGGTCCTACAGCAGAAGCTGTTTCCAAATTCAATGAAGTAAGAGGAAGAGCCGGTCTGAATTCTCTGATTCCGGCTAATGCCAATGAATTTTCTGATTTAATCTACCAGGAACGGGGATGGGAATTTATAGGAGAAGGTCTCTTATACTACGATGCACTACGCACAGATCGAATCGGCGAAAAGGTTTATAACCATTTAAAAAATGGGATAACAGATGGGTTGTATCAATACAAAGGACAATCCATCCAATTCATTCCCAAGAAGACATTCTTATGGAAAATACCAACAGCTGATATGAATTCAAATCCTGCTTTGGAACAAAATCCAGATAACGAATCAGATCCTCATTTTCCTATTGGCTAAATTAGGATGAAAACCGAACCACATTGATCATTCTTTTAAATTAGATTATATAAGGATGTTTTCAATAGGTTTTTAAGGTATACTCTCCCGTCTGTGACAGATAGGAGAGTTTTTAGACATTTATATGCAAAAGTCTTATCTTTGCTTAATATTGAAAGAATCATTTTAATAAGATATTTATGAGTAATACGGAGAAAACAATGGTGATTTTATGGATTGCAATTTCATTCATATTGTCGGCATCAGGCCAAACTAATTATATATTTCGCAATATCAATATCCAGCACGGCCTTCCTGACAATCAGATAAAAGGACTTTTTTATCTCCGGATGGAAGAATAGGAATAAGAACTGCTGCCTTACTTGCTTTTGATAATGGTGGTAGTTTTTCCTCTCATTCTTATCACATACATCAAGCCAAGTATGACTGGAACTATGACAATATTCACCAAGAATATGTTGATTCTCATAATTATATCTGGATGAAAGAACGAAATTATCTTCGCATTTTTGATTTAACCCAAGAGCGTTTCATCAATAATATAGATTCTCTTTTACAAAAGATGGGCATAACCGAGGAATTACAAGATTTATTTATTGACTCTGAAAAACGTTATTGGTTCATATTAAACAAAGGAAAAATATGTTGTATTGATAACAATAGGAAGAATTTACAATATGTAGATAATAATGGCATTTTTATCGAAAAATACGGAGAAATATGTGATATAGACGGTCGAGGAGATTCTTGCTGGATAGTACACAAATCAGGAATCGTACGCTGTTGGAATAGCCAGACAAATAAATTTATCCGCCAAGAAGAGCAATTTGCTAATCAGTTCAGATCGGGTGAACGCGTTATGCTAAAGGTTCTTCCGAATGGAGATTTTTGGTTAAAATGGCAAGACGGGGTCGCCTGCTATAACATAAGAAAACAACAATGGCACGAAATTAAAGGATTGAATATAAAACAAACGGATCTACTCACAAGTTTAGCCATAGATAATGAAGGTAATGCTTGGATCGGATCTTCTAAATCAGGATTATATATTATAGATAAATTTAGTTATGAAGTCGAGCATATCCACTATCTTCCGTTAGTGGGAGAAGGCTACATAGATAATGACATACTTGATATCATTATAAATCCTCAAAACAATAGCGTGTGGTTAGGACTATTAAACCAAGGAATTTGTTATTATCATCCAGCCTCGGAAAGTTTTCATTAATCAATAACACAAATGTTAAAGGGAAGTGGGAAGATCAAAACGTTAGAAGTATGGTAGAATATGATAATGGGAATATTTTATTAGGTACAAATTCCGGACTGTATTGCTATAATCCAAAAACATCAGAAATAAATCTTCTCTTTACCGAATTGGCAGATAAAATATGCCGTAAAATGTTGCGAGATAGCAAGGGAAGAATATGGATTGGTACTTTTCATCATGGCTTATATTGTATTGAGAATGGAAGATTGTTCAAATGCAACTTAAAAATTAAACATCAGAAAAGTACATCGACAAGACTGATAAGATGTTTGTTTGAGGATAGTAAAGGAAATATTTGGATTGGTATATACGGAGGTTTGTGTTCATTCAATCCTATAAACATAACATGGAGTTCGTAAGTGATAAACATATCAAAATCAAGAAATTTACGAGTCCCTCCGTTGTCACAGAAGATAAAGAGGGACGGTTAATCGTTGGAGATGACAATGGTCTTTATTATTACTATCCTGATAAAGAAAAAGTATGGGTGCCCGAAATAGATGCCCCACATGATGAACGGTTTCATCATACTAACAACAAATATAATTGTATTTATTGTGATAGTCGGGGAATGACATGGTTTGGTACACATAATGGACTAAACATTCTGGAAGTTGAAAATAACACGCTTAGAAAAATGAAAGCGCACTCTTATGGAATATCCAATAACATTATCATGTGTATTTTTGAAGATCAAAATCACGATATTTGGCTTTCAACGACCAATGGTCTGAATAAAATAGTGGTGAAGAAAGAAAAAGGGGAGTACCACTATTCTATAAATTCTTTTAATTCAAATGATGGACTGATGAAAGGGGAATATTATCCTTCAAGTGGATTTAAAGCATGGGATGGAACTCTATACTTTGGGGGAATCAATGGCTTCAGCACCTTTCTGCCCGAAAATATAATATATAACTATTGCGACAATTACCCGTTTTTTACCTCCTTAAAAATATTCTATGCCAACATTACACCTAGTACAACATACAATGGACGCCAACTATTGAACCATAATCTGAATAATACCCCCAGTATAGAACTCCAACATGATGAGAACTACATTACACTAGAATTTGCAGGACTTAATTACGTAAATCCCTCTAAAACCTATTATAAATATAAACTGGAAGGCATAGATACTCAATGGCAGGAAGTTAAATCTTCAGATGGAATAGGAAAGGTTACCTACAGTGGTTTAGGTCCGGGAAAATATGTTTTTCAAGTTTATACAGCAAATAGCGATCATTTCTGGGGGAAACAAAATTCAAAATTGACTTTTATCATAAAAGAACCTTATTGGAATACCATAGCAGCCCGTCTTTGTTATGTTTTGATAATAATAAGCATCTCTACGTATGTAATTTATCATATAAACAAAAAAACAAACTCAAATTACTAAAAACACGCCAATTGGAACAACAAAACAAAAAGAAGAACTAGATCAAATGAAATTCGTTTTTTCACGAATATCAGTCATGAGTTTCGCACCCCTCTCACCTTAATCATCACACCTTTAAGTGTTATTATAAATGAGAGTGAAAATGAGAATCTTAAGGGTAAATTGATGTCTATCTATAATAATGCGCAAAAATTATTGGCTTTAGTAAACCAATTATTAGATTTCAGAAAATTAGAAGTAAAAGGAGAAAAAATTAATTTAGGGTATGGTGAAATTTCAGATTTCATTTACCAGTGCTGTACAAGCTTTCAACCAATCATGACAGAAAAAAGCATAAGTTTCAAAATAGATCTTCCGAAATACCCCATATATATGTATTTTGACCAAGATAAAATATATAAGGTTATGAATAATCTTTTATCTAATGCCTATAAATTCACCCCTGAATACGGCGAAATCAGTATACAGTTAAGTGAAGGAGAAGAAAACTTCTTATTTATCAAAATATCCGATACAGGAATTGGTATTTCAGAAGAAAATCTCCCTCATATATTCGACCGATTTTATCAAATATCATCTAAACAGTGTGAAAACACCGGTAGCGGAATCGGTCTGCATCTTGCCAAAGAGTATATAAACCTACTTCATGGAAAAATAGAAGTTACCAGCATTGCCAATAGAGGCACTACATTTACAATATGTCTCCCTACCAATCTGCATCCACAAGAAAAAATGGCAGCAAAAGAAGATGTACAGGAAAACAATGAAAATGACTCATCCTCCATTTCACCAAACAAGCCTATTATTTTATTGGTAGAAGATAATACAGAATTTAGAAATTTCCTAAAAGAGGAATTAAATAAATGGTATCAAGTAATAGAAGCAAAAGAAGGATTAGAAGGTGAAAAAATAGCCATTGAAAGAGATCCTAACTTAATAATAAGCGATGTGATGATGCCTATTATGAACGGAATAGAGTTATGCAAACGGCTGAAAAATAATATTCAAACATCCCATATTCCTATTATATTACTCACAGCCCGCATATCTGATGAAGATAAAATGACTGGTTATGAAGCAGGAGCTGATTCTTATCTATCAAAACCTTTTAATTTTGATATACTATTAACTCGTATACGGAAATTAATAGAACAACAAGAGAATAGAAAAGCAACATTTCATAGAAGTATAGAAGTATCACCCAGCAGCATTACCATCACTTCCTTGGATGAAAAATTAGTTCAGAAAGCATTGCATTGTGTAGAAGAGAATATGGAAAATCCTGAATATTCTGTCGAAAAATTAGCTGCTGATATAGGAATGACACGAATGAGTTTATATCGGAAATTACAGTCAATCACGGGACAAACTCCCACAGAATTCATTCGTAGCATTCGATTAAAAAGGGCAGCACAATTGTTACAGAATTATCAGCTCTCAATTGTGGAAATTACAGACATGGTAGGCTTCAATACTCCACGTTATTTTACTAAATGCTTTAAAGAAACATTCGGAATATTACCATCCGAATATTCAAATGCTCATAGAAAAAAGTGATTCTTTTAAGATAATCAGATTGAATATAAGGGATTACTTTGTGTATACGGGCGGAAGCATTCTGTTCCTACGGTGGATGAAAACCGAAATGGAAATGAGACGGAATATATGTAAGCATTTGAACAAATACACATTGTACACTCTAGGGGGTGGTTGTAATTTTGTGCTCGCAATAACAGCCAGCCCCAATTATAATGAACAGATCAGAATTTGAAGAATTAGAATTGCAGGTGCAACAAAGTGGCCTGCTATTGAAGTCGTACCTACAACAGATAGGTGTAAGTCATTCAACATATCACTACTGGCACAAAAATGTTCTGTAGATAAAGACAGTCTCAAACAAGGGTTGACTCCAATCAGTTTCAGACAAACTACTACGGAATTGACCTTGGGAAAACAAGTGTCACAGGGTGTATTTTTGCTATTTCCCAACGGACTCCGTGCCCATTTTGGAAGTGGATCAGAGAAATAGTTGATGGAACTTTCGCCCCAAAGTCTCCAAGGCTGCCATGTTTAGTCTGAACGACACGATGTGCTACTTTTTGTGTCCCGGCAGGACGGATATGCGCAAGGGTATCAGTTCGCTGTGCGGACTTAGACATGAGAGGATGAAGAGCGAAGTGAAGAACGGCGATGTGTTATTTTCATCGGGTTTGGCCGTAAACTCATGAAGCTGCTTCATGCGGAAGATGGCGGCATGGTTATGTACATCAAACGGCTGGAGGCATGGCGCTTCAAATTGTCGGAATACGCCCCTGAGTCAAACAGTTATCCCATGGAATGGCGTGGCCGAAGGCATTCAGGAAAACCTGGAACAGAGACTCCGGCGAAATGCAAGGAGTACCATGTATAATCTGTTTTATTGAATAAAAATGCTGAGATTGTTGTGTAATCTATAAACAATTAGTGTTTTACATTGGTAAAAAAGACAGGAAATGGACGAAAAGGATATATTACTCAAGACGATAGAAGGGTTGAATGCCTCTGTTGCTTCATTGTCTGCCATCAATAAAGACCAATCGGAACAGATCAAGAATCTGAAGGAATGTATCAAGGAGTTGACGGCCCGGGTTACATGGCTGAACCACCTGTTCTTTGAGCGTAAAGCTGAAAATCTCCCAGTCTATAGTCCCCGGCATGCCGGATCTCTTTACGAATGAATTTTCTGGACTGTAACGTCAGGCAAGAAGAAAGGCATGACGAGGCAGTGGAAAAGATAGAAAGGAATCATCTGAAAAAAAGAAACGGAAGCACTGGAACCGTAAAATGATTGAAGAGCTTCCCGTGCTTGAAACAGAGGTGATAGAGCCGGACGGTGTGGACCTGTCCTTATATCGTAGAATAGGGGAAGAGGTAACTCGGGTTGTCAGGCACAAACTGGGGATGCTTTATGTAAAGGAAATCAATGCGCTCAAGGACAACATGCAGCTTCCATCCGAGGGACAGAAAAGTGTGGAGGTTGCTCCCATGCCGCTGATGCCTGTCGACAAGTGCATCGCTGATTCCCAGTCTGCTTGCTGAAATCCTGCTCCATAAATATTCATAACTGTCAATATAAAAAATTAATAATCTAACAACGAAATTTCAAGAAGCTCTAAATCAGGAATGAATATACTCAATGTGGGTAACTGAGAAGATACATGATGAGAATAAAACTAGAATAAATCTCTAATTGTTTGTTGGACAAAGTAAGCTCTTTCATTTGGATTATGCACTATATTTCTGCTTTTATTCCATATTATATATCATTTATTATTATAAATGGTCGGAAATTAACACAATATGGAATGAAAACAGGGTTTTATGGGGTTATTGAGTGCTGACAGGCGGTTTCTCCCTGTATTGAGTAGGGGAACAACCTGTATGCTGTTTGAATACAGTACTGAAATATCTGGCGGTTGAGAATCCTGTCTTATCTGCTATGTCATTGACGCTGAGTTCTGTATGGAGAATAAGCCAGATAGCTCTCTCCATACGTATTTGGGTTATATAGTCATTGGCTCCCATATCTGTCAATGCTTTTAGCTTATTGTATAAAGAAGCTCTGCTGATTCCTATTTTGTCGCAAATGAATGGAATACCCAACTGTTCGTTATCCAGATGTTCTGTGATTATCTGGTTCAGGCGATTTAAAAATTCTTCATCGGCAGAACTGAAGGTGCCTTCCTCGGGTGGCGGCAGAGGGCCGATGTCTGTATAACGGGTACGCATCCGTTCCCGGTTATGCAGTTGGCTACAGATAATCGCATATAGCATACTTACTTCAAAAGGTTTTGTGACGTAGGCGTCTGCTCCGTTTTTATAACCATATAGTTGGCTTTCTTCGTCATTACGTGCAGTGAGCAGTATAACCGGGATATGGCTTATTTCCAAATCTTCTTTTATTTGTTTACATAGCTCATAGCCGTTCATACGGGGCATTTGGATATCGCTTACAACTATATGAGGACGTTTTTTCCGGCAAAGACGCAATGCTTCCTCTCCATCGGCGGCTACCCATATTGTTTTAAACCGGTCTTTCAGGGCTGTTGCCAGATAATCGGTCAGGTCTTTGTTGTCATCTACTACTAATAAGGTATGGTTTGGGGCTGTTTTATTTTCTTCCTGTTGTTTGGGAATACTTTCTGTTTCTTGCGTGGGTGCCAGAAGTGTATTCAGATATTCTTGTGGGTGCAGCGTGATATTTCCCGGTTCGGTATTTAATGGAAGTTCGAACCAGAAAGTGGCTCCCGGGCTTCCGAAATTCTTGTTGTCGTAGGCTCCAATGTTGCCTCCGTGTTGTTCGACCAGTATTTTAGAATAGGACAATCCGATTCCTGTGCCGGGACGACTGTTGTTGCCTTGGTAAAAGCGGACAAAGAGATTGTTGGTATCCACATCTTTCAGTCCCGGACCTTGGTCGGAAATGGATATGCGTACTCTTGTCTTGTCTTCCGACAAACGGGTTGAAATACTGATTGTACTCTCATCGGGAGTATATTTCAATGCGTTAATTAATAGATTGGTCAGGATAGTAGTACATTTTTCTTTGTCGAAGCACAAGGTCTGAATCTCCGGTTCAGGTTGATAGACGAGCGTGATGCCCCTGACGGAGGCTTCTGGTTTAAAATCGGAAATCAGTTGCTCTGCCCATTCATCCAATTGTATGCTCTGGACATGGAGTGTGCTTTGTCCTACTTCCATCTTGCGAACATTCAGAACAGTATTCAGAATGTTCTTCATCCGTTCAGATTGTTTACAGATGCTTTGGATCAACGGATAATTTTCGTTGTCGGCGGTAAGTTTATCCATTAGTTGTTTCAAGGGTGCATGTATCAAGGTCAGTGGAGTCCGGAGCTCATGGCTGATATTGATAAGAAAGCGTACTTTTTCTTCGTATACCTGCTGCTCATGTTCTTTCATTGCCCACTTTAACTTGGTTTCTTTGTTACGCAATAACAGGATGAAAATGAGGATAACGCTAACGAAGATAAAAAGGGTGCAACTTAGGATGAACCAGCCAGATTTATACCAAGGAGGCAGTACTATCAGGGTAAGAATATCATAGTCTGCTGTCCAGTCACCGTTGCGGGTACTGCAGGCGGCTTTTATGTGATAACTGCCTGTTGGCAGGCTGCTTAAGTTTATTTCCGGTAAATAAGAATAGATGTTTTGTCCGTTCAGTCCTGTAATGGTGTATCTATACATGGGTTTGCGGAAAATATCCTTATTACGGGTGATGATTTTGATGATGATCGGTTTGCTTTTTTCATTGACACTGAGTTGGTGGTCATTTGATATCCGGTCGTAGACACGTTCTCCGCCCACTAGGATGTCGGCCAGTTGAAGAGTGGGGAGAAGTGCCGGTTCGTCAGGTAAGTGCCGGTTGATATGTAGTAAGCCGTTTACACCTCCCATATAGATATCTCCGGATGAAGAGAGTAACCGGGGTTTCTCCAGATATTCGTTTTGTACCACTCCGTCCGGTTCACCGAATAAGATGAATTTCTTTTCTTTAATCAGATATGCGAATAATTTTTCTTCCGTTCCTATCCATACACGCCCTTGCCGGTCACAAATGAGTGAGCTTATTTCATTAATCAGGGTATTGGGGACAAGGCTGTATTGCTTGGTAACCGGATTATAATAACTTAAACCATAGTTACTGCCTATCCATAGCAATCCGTTCTCGTCTAGTGAGACAGAATTGAACACGGTGTCTGTTTGACAGGTAAATATAAGCTCCAGTTCGTTGAGGCTGGAGTTGATTTTATAGATATGTTCCAAATCGTGCAGATAGCAATCCTCTCCTGTGCTGTTTATGGGTAACAACGTACCGACAATATCAGTGATGCCTTTTCCTTTGGTGATGGGAATGAATTGCTTTTTACCAATATGGTATTTATAAGGTGTTTCGGATAACATCAAAATGGTTTCAGGAGTATTTTGATATACATTGACTGTTTTTCCCCGATGGCATAAAATATCATTAATGCTGTCGTTGATAATGACAAGTGGCTGATATCGGTGGGTTTCTTTATGAAAGACAAACAAGCCTTGGCTGAATAGCGAACCAGTAGATGGTTTTGTCCATGCCGGTGATGGAAGCTACCTTTTCTTCCCAGGTAGAAAGTATGTGATGAAACTTCCGGTGGCCGGGTCGAAGAGGTTGATACCGCCTCCGTCTGTTCCGATCCATATTTGGTTGTCATTGTCTTGATAAATGGACAGGATTGTTTTCTCGCTCAGCCGTAATTCTGTCCCGGCAGCACGTCTTGATAAGTTTTCATTCCTACCTCTTTAATATTGATTAATCCGTTGCGTACACTTCCCGCCCACATATTGTTGCTTTTGTCGTTATATAGACAAAGAATAGAGTTGGCAGGCAAGGAGTAACGATCTCCCGGAATATACCTCAATGTCGATATCTTGCCGGTCTGCGGATTGAGAATATGGATTCCTCCGCCGTCTGTACCCATCCATATTTGTCCATTATGCTCTTCTAATGATAGCACTACATTGGTTTTGAGAGGAGAATTTTGTGTATGATAGGTCTGTAATTGTTTTCCATTACGGCCATAACAGCTTACTCCCTGATTGTAATGAGCTACCCATACATTTCCTTTTCTATCAATCAACAATGAGATAATCTGTTCACTGTTGAAGGGAACAGGACGGGTGTTGCCCGTAGCGATATCAATAAATAAAGCTTTTGCCCATCGGTTGGTGGCTAGGAGAGTGTGGGAATCCCATTGGTAAAGATTGGAAATATGATACTTGCCGTTCGGTTTCAACGTATGGAACAGGTTGATAATATGGTCTTCATAGTTGTATTTGTATAGTCTTCCTCTTCCCCCGAAGATTACTCCGTCCTCCCATAGGCAAAGAGAACTGGCTATTACCGGATTGTTGTCTTTATCCCGCACAAGGATAAAATTGTCTTCTATTTCATTGTAGCGGAATACTCCCTTTTCTGTGATGACCCAAATGGTATGTTCTTCATCTTCCAAAATATGTGTGACATTACCGCGCAGATATCTTCGCTGTTCGTAACCGTCGAATCGTCCGATTCCTGAGCGTGTCCCTATCCAGACATATCCTTTTTCCTGACTGACTTCCATACAGCGTACCATGGAGGAAAGTCCGTTTTGAGAGGGAATTTGTTGGAAAAAGTATTGTTTGGCTTCTGATATAGAATGTAATAGAATGAATAGAAGGAGCAAGGACAGGATTCGTATGTTGTGGGCAGATGTTTTCATTACTTACTCAAGGTTTGGGAACAAAAATAGTTGATTGTCTTGAATAACACAACAAAAAGACGATGAATAATGTGGACAACCGATAAAAATCTCTTTTTTGCTGATTAATCCCTGTCTGCTCCTTCGTTTCCTTTATTTTTTTATAGCATCATAAACAGCTTTTGCCATCACCTTCGCTCCTTCTTCATTGGGATGGATATGATCGGGGAATAATTCCGGCATTCCATCCATTGCGCTGTGAAGGTCAATGACAGGCAGCTTGTTTTTCTTGGCAACCTTCTTAATCATAGGTATAATCTCTTTTGAGATGATATCATCATTAATGCTTTCTCCGGTAAGATATGCCTTTGAAGGATAGCATAGATAGATTTCAGGTTGTGAGGGAAGGGCTTTAAAGGCGTCAATCATGGTTTGTGTATCTTTTATGAAATCTGCTTTATATACCCAGTTAAATGACTTGCTGTCATTAGTTCCTAGTTTGATAACAACGATATTGGGGTTGAACGCCAATGCTTGTTGATAAGCTTGTTCTTTCATATAAGGGTGATCACCTTTATTCAGCATAGTACGTGCGCTGACTCCAAAGTTTTTCACCCAGTATTTATCTCCTAACAAACGGCCTAGAACGGCGGGGTAGCTGTCGTGGCTCCGGTTTTTGATTCTTGCTCCGTAAGTAATGCTGTTGCCTACACAGGCTACACGGACAGCATCTTTACGGGGAGCTTTGAAACTGCGCAACCAGGCAGATAAATCGTTTAACATCTCATTCTTGTAAATGAAGTTTTCGCGGATACCCCAGCCATGTCCGCCACTGGCATAAATATGGAGTACGGCTGGTACATGATTCTTGTGTAGCCCTAGGTAATAATTTACTCCATTGGCAGGAGGAACTGTCTTGTCATCGTCACTGTAGGCGATAAAGGCGCGGGGAGTTTCTTTGGTTACTTGTTTCTCATTGGAAAATTCGGTTTCCAGTTCGGCGGAAGCGTCTTTACCTAAAAGATTATCGTGAGACCCTATGTGAGTATAGGATTTATCCATGGTGATGACAGGATAGAATAGAATTTGAAAGTTAGGGCGGAGTTCGGGGCGGGTATGTGTGGCGATGGTTGAAGCTAGATGCCCTCCGGCAGAGGAGCCCATTATACCTATATCATATGGATTCAGATTCCATACATCGGCACTGTCGCGTGCCATTTTCATGGCAGCTTCGGCGTCCGAGATGGGGAGAGTGCGGTCACCATGAGGCATCCTATATTTCAGTACAATCAGTGCGATGCCTTGTTTGTTGAAGTAAGGTGCCCAGTCATAGCCTTCGTGGTTGACAGCCAGTCCGCCATATCCGCCACCCGGACAGGCTACTATGGCACGGCCTGTCGCTAGCTCGGGAGCCGGAAGGAAGACGCGGAGCGAAGGGGTGTCAATATCAAACGGTTGGGGACCTTTTGGGCGGCCAAGGGAAAAGAGGCTGATAAGAAGAACAGCAGGATTGTTAAAATAGAAAGTTTTAGTTTCATAATATATTGATTAATGGATAAAAACATATTTGGAGATACAAAGATACTTGTTTTTGTATTTGGGTCGGTTGTCATTGTCTTTAAAAAAACAATAGCCAGGTTTCCGACTTTGTTTATTCCTCCTCCAAAATTGACTATTTCTCGGTGAAATGGACCTTTTTAGCTAATTTTGGACTTAAAAATAGTGATTATTGTACCTCTTATACCTCTGTTTTCCTCTACATTTGCCACAAATTAAAATAATGTTAACTATCATAAATTACTAATTTAAATTTAATTCTATGAAGAAGAACCTCTTTAACGTTTTTCTAGTGTGTGTCTTCTGTATGGCAGCAATTCCAGATATGTTTGCCCAGCAGATAAAAGTAACAGGTAAAGTTACTGATAGTACTAACGAGGGGATGCCCGGTGTGAATGTACAAGTGAAAGGTACAACCACGGGAACCATTACAGATTTTGATGGCAATTATTCTATTGATGTCCCTGACTCCAAATCTACATTAGTGTTTTCTTTTATTGGCTATGTGACCCAGCAAGTGCCGGTAGGAGGGAAAAAAGTATTGAATGTTCAGTTGAAAGATGATACTCAGACATTGGATGAAGTAGTGGTAGTGGCTTATGGTATGGCAAGAAAGAGTGATTTGACCGGTGCTACCGCCAGCTTGCGTCCGGATGCTAACGATGCTTCTAAAACAGCTTCTTTTAATAATCTGTTGCAAGGTAAGGTGGCGGGGCTGAATGTAACTTCATCTATGCTGCTCCGGGAGCTGCCAGTTCTGTGACAATTCGTGGCGCTAACTCATTGCGTGGAGATAACCAGCCTCTGTATGTTATTGATAATGTCCCGCAATCTTCCACCGGGGAATTTGCAGAGTCGGCTATGGGTGGCGGTGATTTCCAAATTGCGCAAGATCCTTTAAGTGCTTTGAATCCTGCGGATATTGAAGATATCACTGTATTAAAAGATGCCTCGGCTACGGCAATTTATGGTTCCCGCGGTGCGAATGGTGTTATTATCATTACGACTAAAAAAGGGAAGGCAGGTAAGGCTAAAGTAAACGTGACTGCAAACTTTACTATTGCGGACGCCCGTAACCTGCATAATATGTTGAATCTGGAACAATACGCTGCTTATGCCAATATGAAGGCTAATTCCGGCGAGGAAAAGTACTATCCGCAAGCAAATGGCGAGATGCATTATGTGTATGGTGAAAACTTGGATAAATATAAGAAAGATCCTACCAACCCTGAATACTATCGTGTCTTGAGTTATAAGAACTGGCAGAAAGAAGCCTATTCATCCGCTTTCTCTCAAGTTTATTCTGCATCGGTCAGCGGAGGATCGGATGCAATGACTTATTATGTTTCGGGTGGCTTTAAGGATATAAAAGGTATTGTAAGTAATACAGGTATTAAACAAGGTGATTTGCGTGCAAACCTTACGGCTAACCTTTCAAAGTCCGTTACTATGGCACTTGCTCTGAATGGATCTATCAAACAAAATGATATGATGACCGGAGGTAATACGACAGGTGGTATTGCCGGTTCATTGGCACGTACAGTACTGGATACAGCTCCTTATGAAATTCCGGCAGACGACCCGACATTACAAACGGACATGGATGCAAAAACTACTGTTTATAGCTGGCGGGATGACTATGATGATATAACGGATGATAAAAGCTTTGGCGGTAGTCTGGATTTGAAATGGAATATTTGCAAATATCTTTCGTATAATCTTCGTGCCGGGGGAAATGTGAATATAAACGAACGTGCTCGTTGGTATGGTATGCAGCTCACTATCGGTGCTAATGATCAAGGTGTGCTAGCCATGGCTAACTTGAATAAGACCAATTATAATATAGAAAACTTATTGAATTTAAATATTGACTTGGCGAAAGGTATTCATCTGGGAGCTACTGCTGGTGTAACTTATGACGGACATACATTCTTGAATAAGAATGTGAAGGGTACTCGTTTCTCTAATTTTGACTTACGTACAAAAGGGTTACACCTTGCTTCTGTGAAGACTCATGAACAACCTACCCAAAAGGATTATCAGTTACTGTCTTATCTAGGTCGTATCAATCTTTCTGCTTATGATAAATATTTGCTTACTGCATCTGTACGTGCGGACGGATCAAGTAAATTCAAAAAGGGTAACCGATGGTCTTACTTTCCTTCCTTCTCTTTAGCTTGGCGTATGGAGCAGGAAGAATTTATGAAGAATATTAACTGGTTGAATCAAATGAAAATACGTTTAGGTTTTGGTGTTACAGGCAATCAGGGCATTAATCCTTATGCTACTTTCTCTGATTATTCACAAATAATAGATTATGCAAAAGCCACAGGGGATCAGATTTTGGCAATGGCGGTAAGCAATTTGCAGAATGACGGGTTGAAGTGGGAACGTACATCTTCTTGGAATGTGGGTTTTGATTTTGCTTTTTTCAACAGCCGTCTGTCAGGATCAGTAGATGTATATCAGAAAAAAACTAATGATTTGCTTATTTCGCGTTCATTGCCTGCTTCCAGTGGTTTTGCAAGTGTGATGTTGAATCAAGGTTCGTTGAAAAACAAAGGTGTTGAAATTAGTTTGAATGGAGATATTCTCCGTAACTTGAACGGTTGGAGTTGGAGTTTGGGTGGAAACATTGGTTTTAATAAATCAAAAATTGGTGATCTGGGTTTTGCACCGACAGATTTTGGAACCTTGAAAAATGTGCGTGGATATCAGGGAACTTCTATAGGGGATCATTTTGGTATTGCTAATCTTTTCATTGCAGGTGAGGCACCGGGATTGTTCTTCGGATATAAGACTCAAGGTATTATTCAGCCGGAAGATATTGTAGATGGAAAAGTTGCTTATACGGCTGCTGACGGATCAACCAAATATTATTCCAGTTCTGTGGCCAATGACTTGGGAGCCGGTAATATAAAAGCGGTGGATATGAATGAGGATGGTGTTGTGGATGAAAAGGATAAAACCATTTTAGGCAATCCGAATCCGGACTTTACTTATGGTTTCCAAACTCGTATTGCCTGGAAAGACCTGTCTGTCTCGGCTTCTTTTAATGGTGTGCATGGTAATCAGATATTGAATACGAATATCCGTTATTATACGCCCTCTCGGCAAGCTGGTAATTTGACACAAGAAGCATTCCGGAATATCTGGACGGAAGAAAATCATTCAAATCTTTATCCGTCGGCTACGGCGAATGTAAAGAACGTGGTTTATGACCGTTATATTGAGGATGGAAGTTACTTGCGTTGTTCGGATATCACTTTGAATTATACATTGCCAAAATCTTGGATGAAGAAAATCGGCTTTCAGAATATAGGTGTATTTGCTTCGGTTAAAAATGCATTTGTCATCACTAATTACAGTGGATACGATCCGGAAATCAATTCGTTTGCTTTTGATGGATTACGCCCGGGCATTGATATGAATGCATTTCCAAGCCAACGTTCTTATGTCTTTGGATTAAATGTGGCCTTTTAAATAGTTTAACCGATAATTTTTTTGTAAAATGAAAAAACTAAAATATATATTTTTATTAGCAGGTGCTTTGTTATTGGCATCCTGCGAATCGTGGCTGGATGAAGACCCGCAATATACGATAAATACAAAAACTCAGTTTAGTACTGTGGAAAATGCCAAACAGGCTTTGATGGGATGTTACGGATATATGTCGGCTGATAATGCTTATGGCCAGGCATGGCAGGAAGTAACATTTGGATATTGTGGTTTTGGATGGTCACAAACAAATGGCAGTTCTACAGATTTATTGGTCTCTATGGACGGAGGAATTGATGAAACTATAAACACAATGGCGTGGAGAGGGATGTATAAAGTGATTGGTGAAACAAATGCATTCATTGCCAATATTGCCGATAGTCCGTTAGAATCGGCTGATAAATTGCCAATGGAAGCGGCTGCTCGTTTTTTGCGTGCATTGGCTTATTACAATTTGGCAGTTACCTATGGAGATGTACCTTTAAAGACCACTCCCTCTGCTCATGACGGAGTAGCTGTTCCTCGTTCTCCTAAAAATGAGGTCTTTGAATTGGTACGTACTGACTGGGAGTTCGCTTATGAGAATTTACCGGAAAAAGATGATGACGGTTTTGCAACGAAGTGGGCAGCGAAAGCGTATCTAGGAAAACTTTATCATACTTTGGGCTGTCAGGGTGATAATACGGCTTGGGAGAAGGCGAAAGCGTGTTTTGATGAGGTAATGTCTAAATACCGGCTGGCGGATAAATTCAGTGATTTGTTTGTTGATTATGTACAAGGTTCTCCGGAATCTATTTTTCAATTGAATTTTGCACTTGCAGGTTCTACCACCGTAACCGGGGTAGCTGGCTGGTCGCTCCTAATGGCTCTTGTAATGGGCAGGCTTGGGACCGCATACGTGCTTCAAAAGCTTTGTATGATTATTTTTGGGCTACTTATCCCGGTGATCCACGTATTGAAAGCACATTCCTGACTTATTGGAAGTCTTATGCCGGAGTAGGAAAAGGTGAGAAACCTAAAGAGGAGCCTATAGCTTCGGCGCGCGATACTGTATATGCATATCCTTATTTTACATATACCATTGGAGGAGAAGAAAAACCTGCCGGATGGAAGAAACCCAAGTTGTATGTAGGACGGATTCCTTACGAGAAATTAGCTGATCCGGCTAGTCCGAAAGCTGAAGAACTTTATGCTATGATTGCCGATACGGCTACTGCGACTCCCGCTGAAAAAGGGTATTTGAAAGGCTTGTTGTCTTTGTTGGAAAATGCGACAAAAAAGCCATCTACCAATACAAAGTCATGGCCCTATTTCAAGAAACCGTGGGATCCTGAGCAGAGTGGTAATAACAGTCATAAGAATTTAATTTTGTATCGTTATGCAGATATGTTACTGATGGCAGCGGATGCATATAATGAATTGGGGCAGACTGATAAGGCGATAACATTTGCCAATGAGGTGCTGAAGAGAGCGCGTCAATCAGGAAACGCGTCTCAGCCGGCTGACTGGAGGAGTGGCTTGTCTAAAGAACAAGTGCGTGAGAAAATTTATTTTGAACGTATTTTTGAAGGTGCCGGTGAACCGGAAATGTATCAGAAAATGCGTTTACGCGGCACAGAGTTTCTGAAAAAAGCTTTTGAGGTCAACAATGGGCATGGAATTATTCAAGAATCAGTGGCCAATAATCCTAAACGGAACGGCAATTGGGGAGAACGTATTTTTAATGATGGAAATTTGAATGATGAAAATTTCTTGAAGAAAAATTTATTGCTCCCGGTTCCGAAAGATGAGATAGACACCAATTCAGCTCTTGACTATAGTGACAATAATTATGGTTATACTAATTAAGGAAACATGATAGAACGCTTTATTCAATAGGTCTTTATTGGATTTTTCCGGATGCAGGGCGCACCTGCGCCTTGCATCTGTTTTTTCTTGTCTGTAACCTGTTTCTGGACATTCTCAGATATAAAATAGTCATTTCCAGACAAGAAACAATAATATAACTTGTATCTTTGCGGATGTTAATTCTTTGCTTATTTAAATTTATGAATATGAACAACCTACAATCAGGATTATTTTTTTCTTTGACCGGCATTACTGCTGTGGCATCTCTGTCATCATGCGCTTCACAAAAGAAAACTGAGGAGCAGAAACCTTACAACATCGTGTATATAATGACCGATGACCATACTGCCCAGATGATGAGTTGCTATGACAAGCGTTATATGGAAACGCCCAACCTTGACCGCATTGCTAATGATGGAGTGCGTTTTACAAATAGTTTTGTGGCCAATTCATTGAGTGGTCCCAGCCGTGCCTGCATGATTACCGGCAAGCATAGTTGTGCTAATAAATTCTATGATAATACCACTTGTATATTTGATGGTTCGCAACAGACTTTTCCGAAGCTGCTGCAACAGGCCGGATACCAGACCGCCCTTATCGGAAAATGGCACTTAGAGAGTTTGCCCACAGGTTTCAATTATTGGGAGATTGTACCCGGACAAGGTGATTATTATAATCCGGATTTTATTACGCAAGACAATGACACCATTCAAAAACATGGGTATATAACCAATCTCATTACTGATGATGCCATAGACTGGATGGAGAACAAACGAGATAAGGACAAACCTTTTTGTATTTTAATTCATCACAAGGCTATTCATCGCAACTGGCTGGCAGATACTTGTAACTTGTCTTTGTATGAAGATAAAACTTTTCCGTTGCCCGATAATTTCTTTGATGATTATGAAGGACGCCCTGCGGCAGCGGCACAGGAAATGAGCATCGTGAAGGATATGGATATGATTTATGACCTTAAGATGCTTCGCCCCGATAAACAAACCCGTTTGAAGGCTCTTTATGAAAATTATATCGGACGTATGGATGAGGGGCAGCGTGCGGCATGGGATAAGTTTTATGGTCCCATTATTGATGACTTTTATAAAAAGAATCCTCAGGGTAAAGAACTGGCCGATTGGAAGTTCCAGCGCTATATGCGTGACTATATGAAAACAGTGAAATCGTTGGATGATAATGTAGGCCGTGTACTGGATTATCTGAAAGAAAAGGATATGCTGGACAATACCTTGGTGGTTTATACTTCAGACCAAGGCTTCTATATGGGAGAACATGGTTGGTTTGACAAACGCTTTATGTACGAAGAATCCATGCATACTCCGCTTATAATGCGGTTGCCCAAAGGTTTCGACCGGAAAGGTGATATTACAGAATTAGTGCAAAACATAGATTATGCACCTACTTTTCTGGAATTGGCAGGTGCTCCTGTTCCTGAAGATATCCAAGGTGTTTCGTTGCTTCCACTGTTGAAAGGAGAAAAACCTGCTGATTGGCGCAAATCATTGTATTATCATTTTTATGAATATCCGGCAGAACATATGGTGAAACGTCACTATGGTGTACGTACAGAGCGTTATAAATTAATTCATTTCTATAATGATATTGATGTATGGGAATTGTATGATTTACAGGCAGACCCTACGGAAATGCACAATCTTTATGGTCAGAAAGAATATGAATCGGTTGTGACGGAGCTGAAGGCTGAATTGGCAAGATTGCAGGAGCAGTATAATGATCCGGTACGCTTTTCACCCGATAGAGACAAAGAATAAGAAAAATAGCATATATCATGAAATACGCTTGTTTGATTTTGCTATGGTCGTTATTTGCGACTATGGCCTTACCTGCTGACAATCTAATCCAACCTATATCTATTGTTCCCTGCCCGGAGAGTGTCACTCCGGGTACAGGTTACTTTACTTTCTCCGGAAAAACAGACTTTACGGTAGAAAATGAGGAGCAGGCAGAGGTTGCACGCTGTTTCTCTGCTCTTTTTACCCAGGCGGCCGGATTTACTCCTTGTGTGAAGGTTGGAGAAAAGAAGGGGAAAATCAGTTTCCTTACCGATGCTGCATTAAAGAGTGAGGCGTATCATCTGGAAATAACTCCCAGGCAGATAATAGTTAAAGCTTCAGATACGAAAGGTTTCTTTTATGCCTTGCAGACTATTCGCCAGTTATTGCCTGCTTCCATTGAGGGCACAGCGGTGGCGGAAACTGCGGATTGGAGCGTGCCGGCTATGACAATCAAGGATGAACCTCGTTTCGGATATCGTGGATTGATGGTGGATGTAGCCCGCTTTTTTACTCCGAAAGAGAATCTGTTTCGTATTATCGATTGTATGGGAATGTTGAAAATTAATACCCTGCATCTGCATTTGGTGGATGATAATGGTTGGCGTATTGAAATAAAGAGATATCCTTTACTCACTGAAATCGGTTCACGGCGTGTAGATCGTCCTGGAAAATCTTTTCCGGAGCGTCGTAATCCCCGGCAGGGTGAACCGACTGTAGAAAAAGGATTTTATACTCAGGAGGATATCCGTGAGATAGTGGCGTATGCCGCTCGACATCAGGTTGAAGTGATTCCTGAAATTGAGATGCCGGCTCATAGTAATGCGGCGTTGGCTTCTTATCCGTTGCTGGCTTGTCCTGTGGTCGATAAATTTATCGGTGTCCTTCCAGGACTGGGAGGAAGTCATGCGGATGTGATCTTCTGTGCAGGAAATGATAGTGTGTTCACTTTCTTGCAAGGGGTGATTGATGAGGTGGTGGAGTTGTTTCCCTCTAGATATATTCATTTGGGTGGGGATGAGGCTCGGAAAACGCATTGGAAGGAGTGTCCGCTTTGTCAGGAACGTATGCGACAGGAAGGCCTGGAGGACGAAGAAGCGTTGCAAGGTTATTTTATGACGAGAATGAGTAAATATGTGCAAAGCAAAGGGAAAGAAGTCATGGGATGGGATGAACTGACCAATACCCGGATTCCCGACGGAGCAATTATTTATGGTTGGAGAGGTTACGGTCAGGCTGCCGTCAAGGCGGCGGAGCAAGGGCATCGGTTTGTCATGACTCCTGCACGTATCATGTATTTGATTCGTTATCAGGGACCGCAATGGTTTGAACCTTTGACCTATTTTGGAAATAATACATTGAAGGATATATATAGGTATGAACCGATACAGAAAGAATGGAGCCCGGAGGTACGTTCCTTGCTGATGGGAGTACAGGCTTCTATGTGGACTGAGTTTTGCAATAAACCGAAAGATGTGGAGTATCAGCTGTTCCCTCGTCTGGCTGCTTTAGCCGAAGTGGCTTGGACACAGCCTTGGCATAAGAATTGGAGAAGTTTTTTGGTGGCAATGGATAAATTCAACGAGCATCTGTCTGCAAAAGGGATTGTGTTTGCCTGTTCCATGTATAATATACAACATACGGTAACTCCTGTTAATGGAAAACTACAGGTGAGACTGGAATGTGAACGTCCTGATGTGGAAATCCGTTACACAGTGGATGGTAAGGAGCCGACAGACCGGTCTCTGCTGTATAAGAACCCGTTGATGGTGACTGATACACAAACTATAAAGTGTGCGACTTATAGAGCAGGTCGGCAGATGGGAAAAATATTGACATTGCCTTTGGCTTGGAATAAGGCTACCGCCAAACCTGTTTTAGGAAATAAACAGGCCGGGAAGATTTTAGTAAATGGCATACGTGGCAGCTTGCGCCAGTCGGATTTCGAATGGCATTCATGGGAAAGCAGTGATTCTGTTGCTTTTACTATAGATTTGCAAAAGAAGGAATTGCTTCGTTCTGTATCAGTGGGATGTATAACGAATTATGGCATGGCTGCCCATAAACCGGCAGATATTGAAGTGTGGGTTTCAAATAATAATCGGGATTATCGTAAAGTATCCGGTAAACAGTTCACAGATGGAGAGATTTTCCGTGAAGGGACTTTCAAAGAGGATGTGGTACTTGATTTGAATAAGGAAATTGGCCGTTATGTGCGGATTATTGCTAAAGGAGTCGGAGAGTGTCCTGCAACCCATGTACGTCCCGGACAAGAGGCAAGGATTTATTTTGATGAGGTAATGATAGAATAAATAGATATATGAGAAATACATTATTATATTTTTTGGCTATCCTGGTTATATTTCCGGTAACGGCGCAACAACAACCCGAATGGCAGAGCCAATATGCTGTCGGACTGAACAAACTGGCCCCTCATACTTATGTGTGGCCTTATCAAACCATATCTGATATCCGTAACGGAGATTATGAATCTTCTCCTTATTATATGAGTCTGAACGGTAGTTGGAAATTCCATTGGGTAAAGAATCCCGATAACCGTCCGAAGGATTTTTATAAACCGGAGTTTTATACAGGAGGATGGGCGGATATTCAGGTTCCCGGCAATTGGGAACGCCAAGGATATGGAACAGCTATTTATGTAAACGAAACCTATGAGTTCGATGACAAACTGTTCCATTTTAAAAAGAATCCGCCTTTAGTTCCATATAAAGAGAATGAAGTCGGTTCCTACAGACGTACCTTTACAATTCCTGCCGATTGGGAAGACCGCCGTGTGGTTATCTGTTGTGAAGGAGTGATTTCTTTTTACTATATTTGGGTGAACGGACATCTGTTGGGCTATAATCAAGGTTCAAAGACACCGGCCGAATGGGATATCACTGATAAATTGAAGAAAGGTGAGAATACGGTGGCATTGGAGGTTTACCGTTGGAGCGCCGGATCGTATTTGGAGTGCCAGGATATGTGGCGGTTGAGTGGTATTGAACGTGATGTGTATCTTTACAGCACTCCTAAACAGTATATAGCCGATTATAAAGTAACCTCTTCTTTAGACAAACAACAATATAAAGAAGGTATTTTCGGTTTGGAAGCTACCATTGAAGGGCCTTCTACTTCCATGACTACCTTTGCTTACCGACTGGAAGATAAAACCGGTAAGGCGGTTCTGCAAGGTGAATATCCTATCAAATCGAAGGGATTGAGCCATTTCTTGAAGTTGGATGAACAAAGTTTGCCGGATGTGGAAGTCTGGAGTGCTGAGCATCCGAATCTTTATACACTGATCTTGGAATTGAAAGATGTAACAGGTAAAGTAACGGAACTTACCGGATGTGAAGTAGGTTTCCGCACTTCGGAAATTAAGGACGGACGTTTTTGCATCAATGGTGTGCCGGTTTTGGTAAAGGGAACGAACCGTCATGAACATTCCCAATTAGGACGGACTGTAAGCAAGGAACTGATGGAAAAAGATATCAAATTGATGAAACAGCATAATATCAATACGGTCCGCAATTCGCACTACCCTACCCATCCTTATTGGTATCAGCTTTGTGATCGTTATGGACTTTATATGATAGATGAAGCTAATATTGAATCGCATGGCATGGGGTATGGACCTGCTTCATTGGCCAAAGATTCCACTTGGTTGCCTGCCCACATGGATCGTACCCAACGTATGTATGAGCGTTCCAAGAATCATCCGGCTATCGTCATCTGGTCATTGGGGAATGAAGCCGGAAACGGTATTAACTTCGAACGTACATATGACTGGATGAAGTCAGTGGAGAAAAGTCGTCCTGTACAATATGAACGGGCCGAACAGAATTATAATACCGATATCTATTGCCGTATGTATCGCAGCGTGGAAGAACTCATGGCCTATGCCCGCCAGACAGAACCTAAAGTTTATCGTCCTTTCATCATGACAGAGTATCTGCATACTATGGGTAATAGTGGCGGAGGATTAAAGGAATATATGCATGTATTCGAAACCGAACCGATTGTTCAGGGAGGTTGTATCTGGGATTGGGTGGATCAATCTTTCCGCGAGATAGATAAGGATGGTAAATGGTATTGGAGTTATGGTGGGGATTATGGTCCGAAGGATGTGCCCAGTTTTGGCAATTTCTGTTGTAACGGGTTGGTCAATGCAGTCCGCGAACCGCATCCGCACCTCATTGAAGTGAAGAAGGAGTATCAATATATCAAATCGGTACTGACCGATCCTAAGAAGCTGACAGTGGAAGTCAAGAACTGGTATGACTTTACCAATTTGAATGCCTATACGTTGCACTGGCAGGTCATGGGGATGATGGGAAAGTGATAGCAGAAGGAACTCGAAAAGCAGACTGTGCCCCTCATGAGGCTGTAACATTCTCTTTGGGTGCTGTAAAGTTGCCTTCTACGATTCGTGAGGCTTATTTGAATCTGTCTTGGACGCCTGATAAGGCAACTCCCTTTATTGGAACTCATGACGAAGTGGCCTATGACCAGTTTGTACTGTCTGCCAATAAAGGGTATCGTGCGCCGGAAATCAAATTGGCTGATAAGGTGAAGATAGATATTGATCCTGCAACCGGCGCTTTACGCTCTTATATATATAAAGGTAAAGAGATGCTTTCATCTCCTGTAGTTCTCAGCCTTTATCGTCCTGTTACGGACAATGACAGCAGGGAAAAAACAGGAGGAGCCAAAGTTTGGAGGAAAGAAGGTTTGGATAATATGATTCAAAAAGCTACTTTTGTCAAAGCATCTGAAACAGGTGGTAAAGCGGAAGTAGAGTTATGGAATGCTAAAGCGTAAAGTTGGGAATGGCTACCTTTGTATATACCTTGCAGAGCAATGGTGCATTAAAAGTAAAGACAACTTTCTTGCCGGATACTTCTGCTGTTACTTCATTGGCTAGAGTGGCCTGGCATTTGAAATGCCGTATGCCTATAACAAGGTTTCTTATTTGGGACGTGGTGAACATGAAACTTATATAGACCGTAATCAGTCTGGATGTATTGGAATTTACCATACAGATGCAGAACGTATGTTCCATTATTATGTGAAGCCCCAGGCTACAGGAAACCGTACGGATGTGCGTTGGATGGAATTGGCGGATGAGGCAAGAGAAGGTTTGTCTTTCCGTTCGGATAAAGTGTTTCAGTTCTGTGTTATTCCATTTACGGATTCTAATGTAGATAAAGCTACTCATATTAATAAACTTGAGAGAACAGGGATTATAAATGTTCACTTAGATGCGGAACAGTCGGGGTAGGTACTGCGACTTGTGGTCCGGGGGTATTGCCGCCATATCGTGTTCCGGTGGAGAAGCATACGTTTGAGTTTATGATTTGTCCATTAAAATAACCTAGTAATAAAGAAAAATGAGAAAAACGATTCTAACCGCAGCCTTACTTTGTGCTTTTCTGGGAACTCAGGCACAGGAGTATTATGAGAAACACGTAGCTTTTCCGGCAGGAGCGACTACGGCACAGAAGATAGATATGGCTTCCCGCTTGGTGCCTACACCGCAACAGTTGGCATGGCAACAAATGGAATTCACTTGTTTCCTTCATTTTGGTATTAATACTTTACAGGTCGTGAATGGGGAGATGGTAAAGAAGATCCGGCCATTTTCAATCCTACCGAATTGGATTGTGAACAATGGGTAAGAGCTCTGAAGGAAGGTGGCTTCAAAATGGCTATCATTACTGCCAAGCATCACGATGGTTTCTGTTTGTGGCCTACCCGGACAACCAAGCATTCGGTTGCTTCTTCTCCATGGAAAAACGGAAAAGGGGATGTGGTACAGGAGCTCCGCAAAGCTTGTGACAAGTATGGATTGAAATTCGGAGTTTATCTTTCTCCTTGGGATCGTAATGCGGAATGTTACGGACAAGGAGAAGCTTATAATAAGTTTTTCATCGAACAGCTGACTGAACTGCTTACCAATTATGGAGAAGTGCACGAGGTATGGTTTGATGGAGCTAATGGCGAAGGACCTAACGGAAAGAAGCAGGAATATGATTGGGACGCTATTTTGAAGACTATCCGTCGTCTTCAACCTAAGGCAGTTACCGCTATCATGGGCGATGATGTGCGTTGGGTAGGTAATGAAGGTGGATTGGGACGTACCACGGAATGGAGTGCAACGGCTTTGATGCCTAATTCTTATCTGGGTTCTGATGAAGTCTATAAGAGATTGGGCATAAATGCTATGTCCAAGGATTTGGGAAGCCGTGAATTGGTATCTAAAGCATCGGATTTGTTCTGGTATCCTTCTGAAGTTGATGTTTCTATCCGTCCGGGATGGTTCTATCATGCCGAACAGGATAATCAAGTTCGTTCACTTGCCAACTTGGTGAATATTTATTATCGTTCTGTGGGCTGTAACTCTGTTTTGTTGCTGAATATTCCACCCGATAAACGTGGTTTGATGCACGAGAATGATGTGAAACGTATCAAGGAGTTGACGGAATATATAAAAAAGACCTTTGCCGATAATAAAGTTGAGAAGGGAAATAGAATATGGACAGCCAAAGTAGGAGATACGAAAGAATATAAGGTGAGGAAGAATACACTTGTTAATACTTTCTTAATTCAGGAGGATATTACAAAAGGCCAGCGTGTGGAAGGTTTTACAGTAGAAGTGTTTGCCAATGGCGCATGGCATCATGTGGGTGAGGGAACTACGGTGGGATATAAACGGTTGTTGCCTTTCTCAGATAGTTATGCCGAAAAGGTTAGAGTGACAATTACGGGTGCTCGTGGAACCGTCAATATCAGTAACATCGGCTTGTATTATGCTGAACCATTGGTTGATAAAACAATGAAAGTAACCTTGAGTGATGTCCCGGTGGATGGTTGGAAAACAGTGGGCATGGATGCAGCCGCAGCCATTGATGGAAAACAGGAAACTGTTTGGAAAACCGAAACTTTAACTCCCTTGGTGGTTGATATGGGTAAAGAAGTGGAAATAGCCGGTTTTAGTTATGCTCCTGCACAGGAGGAGGATCTGACTGGCACTATCTATAAATACAACTTTTATGTCAGCCGGAATGGTAAGGATTGGATGAAGTGTGACGCTACAGGTGAATTCAGTAATATCATGCATAATCCTGTTCCTTATTTTGTACGTTTCGGAAAGACTTATCCGGCCCGTTATTTTAAATTGGAGCCTGTTACCGAAATAAATAATAAGGCAGTAACTGCTGTTGGTGAGATAGGAGTACTGTTGAAATAAATCAGATTAATATATTTTTTTATTTCAGGAGAAGTTATGTTAAGCCGGGTGAGAGAATCATCTGGGTTTTGACATAACTTCTTTTGTATATAGAGGGCATATGAAGGAATTAACTAATAATCTGTTAAGAACCTTCCGGATTTTGAGAAAACGTATTATATTTGCATAAACATAACGGACATTCAACTTTTTGATTGATTGTAGAAAGCCTTTGTTTAATCGATATCACTTAAATGAGTAAAATTGAATATGAAAAAAAGCCTGTACTTTCTTTTTATATTAGCCTTGTTCTGTTTGACAGGCTGCAAGGATGCACTTGTCCCGAAACCTATAAAGCTCACTTGCAATATCAATACATTTGACGCTCCTATATCATGTATCAGCCGTTCGACAGCAGATGCGGATAAACTTTATATTGGTCAGGAAGACGGTTGTATCATAGAAAAAGTGAATAATAATTGCCAGACCTATTCCATTAATAGCAACCGGCGTATATATGATATATTGGAATATAGTGAAGATTCTCTGTTTGTGGGAACAAGAGATGCTGGTTTGAAGCTGCTGGCTAAATCCTCTCAGCAGACCCAGACTTACTACATAAAAAATAAGAGGATGAATTATTCGGTATATAGTATGACTTTGGATGATGATAAACAGTGTTTGTATGTGGGGACTAGTAATGGACTGTTTAGATTGAATTTGAAAGATGGTTCCACATCTCATGAACTTACTCCCATTCAACTAGGGAAATGTAGTAAAAACTGTGGGGTGAACAAGGTCGTGATAAAGGAAAAAAGACTATATGTGGCTAGTGAACAGGGGTTGTTCGTTGTCCGTAATCTTGAAACGGATTTTAAACGACCTGTTATAGATTCTCTGGTTACCAATGTCAGTGTTTATAATGATACGGTATATGCTTTGTTGGAAAATTCGGTTTTCAAGATAGCTCCCGATGGAAAAAAGACGTTTGTACACAAAGGACGGTGCTACTTGTATGCTCAAGGCCCCGACAAGGATGAATGGTTTATCAGTGCTAATTCTATACTTTATGTTAAAGACGGTTACACTTTAAAATATGATTTGCCGAATGGAGTCAGTACTATCGCCAGACAGATAGGCTTTATGGGGAAAGACTTTCTGCATCTGGCATGTAAAGAGGCTATGCTTTCTTTTGCCTTGCGGCAGAACTCGGCAGATTTAGACAATAATGTATTGGCGGTTAGTGATAAAAGGACGGGAGACTCCATTTTCTTTATTACCGATGATCTTCGTTTACATCTGTATAAGTTCGTCTATAATCATCCGGAATTCAAATCAAAGTCTTTAGGAAAGATTGAAGGTTTGGATATTGTGGGTAATGATATTATAAAATTTTTGGAAACCAGTCCTAATACTTTCTTTCTTGCTACGCGTAAGAAACTTTATAAGATTAAAAGCAATAGAGCGGAGTGTCTTTTGCAGTTCAGTAACACGAAAGAGCAGAATAATATCACTTCTCTTTATTATTCCACCGCGGAACATTGTCTTTATGTGGGTACTAGGGAATATTTAGGTATTATAGATGAACAGCAGGACCATATTGTAACTTCTATTCCGGTCGTGTCAGATAAGGGGGAGAAAGATACTATCGACGCTTATATTACCGGAATTTGTGAGAATGAGGACAGTATTTATGTAACGACCTTGAACAAAGGATTGTATGGAAGGCCTTTAAACAGGCCGCAGGAATCTTTCTGGCAGATACGTGATTTATCAGGGTATGAGAGTGTTTATGGTGTGATAGTGAATGGTAGAAATAAATACTTGAATACCTCGTTGGGAATCGTTAATGAGGAAAATGCGACCTTGCTGCCAGTGAAACATGTGAAATCAATATCGGGAGCTCTTGAAAAGAATCCTAATGAGGGCTTTTTCATACTCTATTATTATGGCATGAGTTTTAAGGGATTGGATGATGCCGGTGTTCCAGAACCATTATTCTGCGATTTGGCTTTTAGCAAGCCTTGTATTGCCGTCAATGGACGGAAAGCGGTTTTGGGATGTAAGTCAGGATTATTCCTTTTTGATGGTAAATCAGGCTTGCTTCCTATCTTGATAGAAAAAGAAGAGATGTCCTATGCGCTGTATATCATCCTGTCAATAGCAGTGCTGCTATCGGCTTTTCTTGCTCTTTTCCTTTTGAAAAGACGGAAAAGAGAAACTCGGAAAGCACTGATGGATAAAAAAAGGATAAATCCGGATGATGTCGGGATGAATGGGGAGGAACTGGAAATGGATGTTCATGAGGTTGCCAAAAAAGTCAAGACCCTGTTTGATGCCTTGGGATACAGAAAAACAGAGGGAGAGGATAAGATGCGTCAGGAACTGAAACAGGTGTGTTTGGATTTTGCTGACAAATATCCTGAATTGGGTAAATTATCCTTTATGAAACGAAGGGGAAAAGAAAGATATTTTATAACGATACTTTTGATGATAGAAGATATTGATGCTACTATTATTTCAAGAGTGCTGGATGTAGATCAGGCAACGGTAACAAGACATAAGTATAATGTAAGGAAAGAAATAGAACAACTTTATCCTGAGGGGGAGTTTGATTGTAAAGTCATCAATCTGCTTTATGACCGTATCAGTTCAAGAAGAAAATAAGTTCATCTTTAGAGTTATCTCAATTTACTGTATTTCGTAGAGCCGGTTTCGTGTATCTGTTTTATTATAAGGAATGGCTTTTTTGCCGGAAGTGCTGAAACACTTCCGGCTCTCCTTTTTCTCTCCTTTTTCTCTCCTTTTCTCTTCTAGGATGTTTTGGTCATATAAAAGGAAGAAACGGGATTAAAAAGGTATTTTCGGGATAATTTCAAACACTACTTTTGTTTCCGTCAGATGCGGACACTCTGATTGTCTGTCGTATGTTCCGTAGATGATTAAAATGTTTTTCGAAAAACCAATTGAATTTTATTAATTAACCGTTTAAACTAAACTTTTATCATGAAAACAAAGTTTGCCTTACTTCTAGTGTTTTGTGCCGTTTCATTAAACATCTTTGCACAAGAGAAAAAAATAAAGGATAGAAGAACCAATCCCGAACTTTATTATTTGGAAGAATCTGAGGTTGCCAATAGTCTGGAGTTGCTGCCTCCTCCTCCTGAAGCCGGAAGTATTTTGTTCTTGTATGACAAAGCCCGTTACGACTGGGGGAAATTGCAAAGGGATACTCCTCGGGGTGAACAAGCTGCCAGTGATGCCCGTGTAAATGGTGATGGCGTTCCCTTTGCCTTTTCGGAGGCTTTTGGTATTGAAATAACGAGGGATAAAACACCAGAACTGTATAGGCTCATTATTAATATGAGAGAGGATGCCGGAGATTTGGCTACCCGTCATGCTAAAGAGTATTATATGCGTGTACGTCCTTTTAGTTTTTTCAATGAAATGACTTGTAATCCCGAACAGCAGGAAGAACTTTCAACGAATGGTTCCTATCCTTCGGGACATACAGCCATAGGATGGGCTACTGCCCTTGTTTTGGCAGAAGTCAATCCTGACAGGCAGAATGAGATTCTGAAAAGAGGATTTGAAATGGGACAGAGTCGTGTTATTTGTGGGTATCATTTCCAAAGTGATGTGGATGCTGCCCGAATTGTGGCTAGTGCTGTTGTTGCCCGTCTCCATGCCAACGATGCTTTTGTGAAACAGCTTAATAAGGCGAAAGATGAGTTTTCCAAGCTGCAAAAAGCAGGACTCGTTCAGTCTGTTTCCAAAAAATAATCCCCTATAACTTAACCATAAGCCGTAACTATTTAATGTAATGTTTTTCTTAGATGAACCGGACAAGCGTTTTTGCTAATCCTAAAAGCATGACTATTGACCGGGTGCTGATGGGAGGAAGAATCTGGTTGATTGCTTTCATTGTGTGGCCTTACAGATTCTTCACTGCCCTCAGTATGACAAAAATCAGAGACCGATTGACAAGGCACTTAGATGGTTACCATTAAAACTGTATATTATGAAAAATCTTGTATCATTAGGAGTCTTTCTCCTGATATTGCTCTCCGTACAGGTAAATGCACAGGAACAATCAGTCTTGCAAATACGTCCTACGGGACGAATCTTAATGGATGGAGGCTTGTTTCATTCAGATAATAAAAACTTTGTAGATGGTGTAGCGATTCCTGATGCCCGGATAGGTGTAAAAGCAACCTATGGAAAATATAAAGCGAAAGTGGATATAGGCTATGCGTATGGAAAGGTCAGTTTAAAAGACATATTTGTAGAAAGACAATTTTCCTCACATGCGTTATTACGTGTAGGGAATTTTGTACATCAGTTCGGGCTTCAAAGTTCTACTAGTTCGTCTATGAAAGTAACCATGGAGGAGCCGGCAAGTAATGAGGCTTTTTTCAACAGCCGGCTGATGGGAGCTATGTTTGTGTATGACAAAAATGATTTTTTCGGTACAGCTAGTGTTCATGTGGAGAGCGAGGCTCTTAAGAAGAAATCCAATGAATTGGGTAAAATGGGTTATGGTGCTATGAGCCGCTTGGTCTATCGTCCTTTACATGATACAGGGAGATTGTTTCAGTTGGGTATTTCCGGTGCTTACGAAACACCTAGATACAATAGTGAACCGACACTTGACCATACTAGCTTTGACTTGGGGGCTAATTTTCCGACGCGTATTGCAAAAGTCAGAGCTGTGAATGCCTTGATTCCGGATGCAAAGAACCTGATAAAATTTACACCGGAGATGATAGCAGGATATGGTCCTGTGGCATTGGAAGCACAATATTATTATCTTCAAGTGAATCGGAAAAAGGATTTTAAGAATTATAAAGCGAGTGGTATGTATGGAATACTGAGAGGTTTGCTGATAGGTGGTAATTATAGATATTCACATACGGATTGTGGTATTGCCACTCCGGACTCTGGTTCGTTGGAATGCGTATTCGGATATAACTATACTGATATGTCGGATACCCGGTCCCATATTTATGGCGGGCGTTTGAACGATGTCTCTTTTACTGTCAATTATTATATCAATAAGTATATGATATGGAGATTCCGGTACTCTTATACTAAGATAACGGATAGAGTGGGATTTGAAAATCAGTCATTAAGTGCGTTTCAGACACGTTTTCAAGTGATATTTTAAATAGAGGGTCAGAGTTTCATTTTGTTTCAAGAGTTTGAAGCAAGGTGGAACTCTTATATTTGAAACAGATTGGGTGGCAAGAAGAATGTCCTTTTGGAGGTAGAGGGTAGCATAAACCTGTTACTGTAAGAACGAATATTGAAAAATAGCTTTATCTTTGTATTCTTTATACTAGGAATTAAATGAAAAACAAATGAAAGAAGCAACCATAACTCCTTTTGCAAAGCCGCTATATATAATGACCAAACCTGTAGGTGCGGTTTGTAATCTGGCCTGTGATTATTGTTACTATTTGGAAAAATCCAAGTTATATGAGGAACAGCCGCGTCATGTGATGAGCGATGAATTACTGGAGAAATTTATTAAAGAATATATTCAGTCGCAAACCATGCCGCAAGTTTTGTTTACCTGGCATGGGGGAGAAACTTTGATGCGTCCTTTAGTTTTTTATAAGAAAGCCTTGGAACTTCAGAAAAAATATGCAGGTGGTAGAACCATTGATAATTGCATTCAGACAAATGGCACATTGCTGACAGATGAATGGTGTGAATTCTTCCGTGAGAATAATTTTTTGGTAGGCATTTCTATAGACGGTCCTCAGGAATTTCACGATGAATACCGGAAGAATAAGATGGGGCAACCTTCTTTCTATAAGGTAATGAAAGGGATTAACCTGTTGAAAAAGCATGGAGTGGAATGGAATGCCATGGCAGTGGTCAATGACTATAATGCAGATTATCCGTTAGACTTCTATCGTTTCTTTCGTGACGAGCTTGATTGCCATTATATACAGTTTACTCCCATTGTCGAGCGACTGTCTAACCGTGCAGACGGTCTTCGGCTTTCTTCATTAAAGCAAAAAGACGGTGAACTGGCTTCTTTCTCCATTACTCCTGAGCAGTGGGGGAATTTCCTTTGTACCATTTTCGACGAATGGGTGCTGAATGATGTGGGTAATTACTATATTCAGTTGTTTGATTCTACGTTGGCCAATTGGGTGGGACAGCAGCCAGGAATTTGTTCATTAGCTAAATATTGTGGACATGCAGCTGTGATGGAATTCAACGGTGATGTGTATGCTTGCGATCATTTTGTCTTTCCTGAGTATAAATTGGGAAATATTTATCAGAAGACTTTGGTGGAGATGATGTATAGTAAAGAACAGGAAACTTTTGGTGCGATGAAGCACAATAGTCTGCCACAGCAGTGCTTGAACTGTTCTTATGAGTTTGCCTGTCATGGGGAATGTCCGAAGAATCGTTTCATGTTAAGTAAAGACGGTGAACCAGGATTGAATTACTTGTGTAAGGGATATTATCAATTCTTTGACCACGTAGCACCCTATATGGATTTTATGAAGAAGGAATATCTGGCGGAACGCGCTCCGGCTAATGTGATGGAGTGGGCGAGAGAAAGGAGAAATAAATAGACTGTTTTCAGTAAGCCGACTGTATGGGACAAGCAAGTCAACTTACCTAGTTGTTTCAGTTGACTTATTTGGTCATTTAAGTTACTTTTTCATGGCTGTTTGGTTTAGTCAGAAAAAATAAAAGGAGCAAAGTCTCTGCGACTTCACTCCTTTTGTTTTTTCCGGTCAGATGAATTATTTTCCGTTGTATTCATCAGATACAGTTAATTTCTTACGGCCTTTTGCACGACGGCTGGCCAATACGCGACGACCGTTAGCAGTTGCCATTCTTTCACGGAATCCGTGTTTGTTTTTTCTCTTTCTGTTAGAGGGTTGGAACGTTCTTTTCATTGTATATACTTATTTTATGTTATTATTCACCATGAGTAACGGGCTGCAAAATTAGTGACTTTTTTGAAATAAACAAAGAGATAACTCATTTTTAGTGATTTCTTTTTGCGTTTTTTCTTGATTTACATTACTTTTGCACTCGAAATCACAGCTGTAAGTGAATATAATCTGAAATAATAATCAAATATAAGCAAAGAAAAGTATGATTAATGCTCAAGACATTAAAATCGGAACAGCTATCCGTATGGACGGTAAATTGTATTTCTGTATTGACTTCCTGCATGTAAAACCGGGAAAAGGTAACACATTCATGCGTACTAAATTGAAAGATGTGGTTAATGGTTACGTTTTGGAACGTCGTTTCAACATCGGTGAAAAATTGGAAGATGTACGTGTGGAACGTCGCCCGCACCAATATTTGTATATGGAAGGTGCAGACTATATTTTTATGAATCAGGAAACATTCGACCAGATTCCTATTGCTCATGACTTGATTAACGGAGTAGACTTCCTGCTGGAAGGAATGGTGGTGGATGTGGTTTCTGATGCTTCTACAGAAACAGTATTATTTGCTGATGTTCCGGTAAAAGTGCAGATGAAGATAACTTATACTGAACCGGGCCTGAAGGGGGATACGGCTACCAATACGTTGAAACCTGCTACAGTGGAATCGGGTGCTATTGTGCGTGTTCCTTTATTCATCAATGAAGGTGAAACGATTGAAATCGATACTCGTGACGGTTCATATGTAGGCCGTGTGAAGGCATAATCTATTTATATATGCATATAAAAAGGCGGAACTTGTTGCAAGCTCCGCCTTTTTTATGTTTCTTTGTACTTCTCTGTGATGGATAAAATCAAAATAAAGCAATGAGATATTCTTTTATTATACCGGTTTATAATCGTCCTGAAGAGGTGGATGAGTTATTGAACAGTCTTACAAGGCAGACAAATAAGAATTTTGAAGTCCTGGTAGTGGAGGATGGTTCATCTGTTCCGTGCAAGGAAGTGGTAGATAATTACGCTGACCGGTTGGATATATGTTATTATTTCAAATCCAATTCCGGTCCCGGGCAGACCCGCAATTATGGAGCGGAACGGGGGCATGGAGAATATCTTATCATATTGGATTCTGATTGTATTTTGCCTGAAGGGTATTTGGCGGCTGTCGAGTCAGAGCTTCAACAGCAGAAGGCGGATGCTTTTGGTGGTCCTGACCGTGCTCATGATTCGTTTACCAATATACAGAAAGCGATAAATTATGCCATGACTTCGTTTTTTACTACCGGAGGTATCCGTGGAGGGAAGAAAAAAATGGATAAATTCTATCCCCGTAGTTTTAATATGGGGGTACGGGCTGAGGTATATAAAGCGTTGGGAGGATTTTCTAAGATGCGTTTTGGAGAAGATATTGATTTCAGTATCCGTATCTTTCAAGGGGGATATGCTTGTCGGTTGTTCCCTGAAGCATGGGTGTGGCACAAGCGTCGTACCGATTTGAAGAAGTTTTTCAAGCAAGTGCACAATTCGGGTATTGCCCGTATCAATCTGTATAAAAAGTATCCTAAATCATTGAAAGTTGTACATTTGTTACCGGCACTTTTTACTATAGGAATTGTATTCCTGTTGTTATATTCGTTGGTTTGTAGCTGGAGTTTGTCTTTGCTGCTGCTTTTTGCTCTTATCATTTGTGTAGATTCCACATTGCGAAATAAAAGTTTCAAAATAGGATTATTATCCATCCTTGCTTCTTTTATTCAGTTGATTGGCTATGGAACAGGTTTCCTGAGGGCCTGGTGGAAACGCTGTGTGTTGGGGAAAAACGAATTTGCCGCATTTGAGAAGAATTTTTATAAATAGAATTTTACCATAAAGAGGTGTTTAAAGTGATGGACTTTTTATGTATCTTTATGGTGGGGAAAATAAAGAAAGATGGCAGAAAAACTAACCATAAACCAATGGGCGGAAGAAGATCGTCCTCGTGAAAAGATGATGTTGCATGGAGTGGGGACACTTTCGGATGCTGAATTGCTTGCTATTCTGATAGGTTCGGGAAATACGGAGGATTCTGCAGTGGAGTTAATGCGTAAAGTGTTGAGTGATTATCATAATAGTTTGAATGAATTGGGCAAAACGACTGTAGATGAGCTGTGTCACTATAAAGGGATAGGTCCTGCCAAAGCTATCACCATTTTGGCGGCTTCCGAATTGGGAAAGCGCCGAAAGGAGGAAGAGGGAAAAGAACGTAAGGTCATTCTCAGCTCCCGTGATGTTTATCAATATTTTTATCCGTTGATGTGTGATTTGCCTATAGAGGAATGTTGGGTATTGTTGTTGAACCAGGCTTCCAAAGTAATTGACCGTATAAAGATAAGTTCCGGAGGACTGGCCTCTACAGCGGTGGATGTCCGTTGTGTATTGAGGGAAGCATTGTTGAAACGGGCCGTTGCCATGGCACTTTGTCACAACCATCCTTCCGGCAGTATGCGACCTAGTACAGAGGATGATCGGTTGACGGAACATCTTGACAAGGCGGCAAAAGTAATGAACATAAGACTGATAGATCATGTTATTTTAACGGATGGCAAATTTTATAGCTATGCTGATGAAGGAAGAATGTAGAAAATCATTAAATTTGCAATTAAAACAACGAGAGATATGGATGCAGATACCCGTTTAAAAACAGAAGAGAAGATTATAGCCATGTTGAAAACCGTATATGATCCCGAGATTCCGGTGAATATATACGATTTAGGCTTGATATATAAGATTGATTTGCAAGATGATGGAGAAGTAGTGTTAGATATGACATTGACTGCTCCCAATTGTCCTGCTGCAGATTTTATTATGGAGGATGTCCGTCAGAAAGTCGACTCTGTGGAAGGAGTTACTTCATCGGTCGTGAACTTGGTTTTTGAACCCGAATGGGATAAAGATATGATGAGTGAAGAAGCTAAATTGGAATTGGGTTTCCTCTAATAAATTGAAAGTTGAGAATTAAAATTGGGGAATAAGAATTGCCAATATGTCTAAGTTATTGGACAAGGTGTTGTTTTTTAATTCTCTATTCTCGATTTTTTAATTTATGAGGTATTTAATTTAGTAAGATTATGAAGAACGTATATTTCCTTTCCGATGCACATTTAGGTTCTCGTGCCATAGCACACGGGCGGACACAGGAGCGCCGTTTGGTGAATTTTCTGGATAGTATAAAACATAATGCTGCAGCAGTGTACCTGTTGGGAGATATATTCGACTTTTGGTACGAGTTCAAACTGGTAGTGCCGAAAGGCTATACTCGTTTCTTGGGGAAGATTTCCGAGTTGACCGATTTGGGAGTGGAGGTGCATTTCTTTATCGGTAATCATGACATCTGGTGTGGTGATTACTTGGAAAAAGAGTGCGGGGTGACTATTCATCGTCAGCCGTTGACCTGTGAGATTTATGGGAAGGAGTTTTTCTTGGCACATGGTGACGGATTGGGAGATAAAGATGCCAAGTTCAAATTGTTGCGTTCCATGTTTCATAGTACCACTTTGCGAACACTGTTTTCTACCATACATCCCCGTTGGAGCATAGAACTTGGCTTGGAATGGGCCAAGCATAGCCGTCTGAAGCGTGAAGGTGGTAAGGAACCCGAGTATATGGGAGAGGACAAGGAACCGTTGGTATTGTTTACTAAAAATTACCTTAAAGACCATCCGGATATCAATTATTTTATTTATGGTCATCGCCACATTATGCTAGACTTGATGCTGAGCCGTACTTCACGTATGTTGATTCTTGGTGACTGGATACAAGATTTTTCGTATGCTGTATTTGATGGTGAAAATATGTTCCTTGAGCAGTATGTTGAGGGAGAAAGTCAATATTCCTAAAAAAAGGCTACTATGCATCACGCGTAGCAGCCTTCTATAATTTATATATTTAACCAAACAATAAAATTACTTATTCAGAATAGCCAGAGTATCGCTGGCAATCATCAGCTCTTCATCAGTTGGGATAACAGCTACTGTCACTTTGGAGTCATCGGCAGAAATAATAGCTTCTTCTCCACGAACCTTGTTCTTTTCAAGGTCAATCTTCACACCCATGAATTCCAAACCTTCACAAACTTCAGAACGGCAATTGGCTTGATTTTCACCTACACCACCAGTGAACAGGATGATGTCTACACCACCTAGAGCGGCAGCGTATGCACCAATATATTTCTTGATGCGGTAGAAATACATCTTTTCAGCCAAAATAGCTTTCGGATTTCCGGCAGCAACAGCGGCTTCCAGTTCGCGCATATCGCTGGATACTCCTGAAACGCCTAATACACCACTCTTCTTGTTTAGTAAGTTGGATATGCCGGTTGCATTTAATCCTTCTTTTTCCATGATGAAAGTAACGGCGCCTGCATCGATGTCACCACTACGAGTTCCCATTACAAGACCTTCCAATGGGGTCAGCCCCATACTGGTGTCTATACATTTACCATCTTTGATAGCTGAAATGGAACCACCGTTACCGATGTGGCAAGTGATAATTTTTTTTCCTTTCGGATCAACGCCAAGGAATTCGCATACACGTTGTGAAACATAGCGATGAGAAGTTCCATGGAAGCCATAACGGCGCACACCGTATTTTTCATACAGTTCGTATGGAATGGCATACATATATGCATAGTCGGGCATTGTTTGATGGAATGCCGTATCAAATACACCTACTTGGGGAACGTTGGGCAGAATGGCAGAAACAGCATTCACACCTTTCAGGTTAGCCGGGTTATGAAGCGGAGCTAAATCGTTGCAAGCGATAAAAGCATCCAGTACTTCTTTATTCAGCAATACAGATTCGCTGAAACGTTCTCCGCCATGTACCATACGGTGACCTACTGCGTTGATTTCATCCAATGACTTGATTGCGCCATATTCCGGGCTCACCAATGTATTCAGAATGAACTCGATACCTGCGGTATGTTCTGGGATGTCTTTTTCTAATATTTTCTTTTCACCGTTGGGCAAAGTCAGTTTCAGGAAAGAGCCTACCAAGCCTATTTTTTCTATACCGCCCTGTGCCAGGACTTCTTTGGTAGTCATATCAAATAATTTATATTTAATAGAAGAACTACCGCAATTGAGCACTAATATTTTCATGATGTTGTTGTTTTTTGGAGAATGATTATTTGTTTTCTTTAGCGGCAATTGCTTGATTGGCAGTAATGGCAATCATCTTATAAACATCGTCGATAGAGCAACCGCGTGACAGGTCATTCACCGGACGAGCGATACCTTGCAGGATCGGGCCGATAGCGGTAGCGTGTCCCAGACGTTCTACTAATTTATAAGAAATATTACCTACTTCCAGACAAGGAACAACCAATACGTTTGCCTTACCTGCAATTTCTGATCCCGGGGCTTTGCTTGCACCGATGTGCGGAACCAAAGCTGCATCAGCTTGCAGTTCACCGTCAATCTTCAAATCGGGAGCCATTTCCTTAGCGATTGCCAAAGCTTCCACCACTTTATCTACCACTTCATGTTTGGCAGAACCCTTGGTTGAGAAACTTAACATAGCTACGCGAGGATCAATTCCGGCAACAGCTTTGGCGGTCTGAGCGGTACAAACTGCAATTTGAGCCAGTTGGTTGGCATCCGGTACCGGGGTTACAGCAACGTCACCCATTACAATTACACCGTTATTTCCGTATTCGGGAGCATGAGTCAGCAACAGCATGGCACCGGATACGCAAGTGATACCCGGAGTAGTCTTGATAATCTGTAAAGCGGGGCGAAGTACGTTACCTGTTGTGTTGCGTGCGCCGGCCAACTGTCCGTCGGCATCATCAGCTTGATAATGAGACATCCTAGATACAGCGGATCGACAACCAGTTTGCGGGCCTCTTCGATGGTCATACCTTTTTTCTTGCGGAGTTCACACAGCAATTGTGCATACTCTTCTTTCTTCGGGTGGTCTGTGGGATCAATAATAGTGGCTTTACCGATATTCCCTAACCCCCATTGTTTAGCCAGGCTCATGATTTCATCGGGGTTTCCCAATAAAATTAGGTCGGCAACACCGTCTGTCAATATTTGGTTGGCAGCTTTTAAAGTACGTTCTTCAGTTCCTTCCGGAAGAACAATGCGCTGTTTGTTTGCTTTCGCGCGCTCAACGATTTGAGAAATTAAATCCATGATAATATATTAATTATGTACGTTCTAAAGACGAGTGTTGTTTTTCACGATGCAAAATTAGCTAATTTGCAATATCTACATTGCAAAATCAATATTATTTTTGGTTTAAAGTATGCTAAAAGTGTATGTTATTGAACACCAAACGGGATGTTTCCTTAACTTTGCGCAGTTTTCAATAAGTATTTAATAAATTTATAAGGTATGATTCGTCAGTGCGCCATATTATTTGGCTGTTTGGCTTTGGGTGAATTGATTGTTTTTTTGACGGGTATCAAGCTTCCGTCCAGCATTATAGGAATGCTGTTGCTCACCCTTTTTCTCAAATTGGGTTGGATAAAACTGCAATGGGTGCAGGGGCTGTCCGATTTCTTGGTTGCTAATCTGGCTTTTTCTTCGTTCCGCCGGTGTGGCACTGATGCTTTATTTTGATGTCATTGAAGCACAGTTTTGGCCGATAGTAATTGCGACAGTGGTCAGTACGGTTTTGGTACTGGTCGTAACAGGATGGGTTCACCAATTAGTTAGAAAATCAAATGGAATATTTAGAAAATAAGTTCTTTTTGCTGGCATTCACCTTCGGGGTGTTTTTTTTGTCACGTGTCTTGCAGAAAAAGACTGGATGGGTAGTGTTAAACCCGATTCTGCTTACCATTGCCGTGTTGATTCTGTTTTTGAAATTTACCGGCATCAGTTATGAAATATATAATGAAGGAGGTCACCTGATTGAATTTTGGTTGAAACCAGCGGTGGTAGCGTTGGGCGTGCCACTTTATTTGCAGTTGGAGATGATAAAGAAACAGTTGCTTCCTATTGTCATTTCACAGTTGGCAGGTTGTTTGGTGGGATTGGTGGCTGTGGTGGTCATTGCCAAATTGCTGGGAGCTACTCCGGAGATTATTTGTTCATTGGCTCCTAAATCTGTGACTACTCCTATTGCTATGGAAGTTTCGAAAGCCACGGGAGGAATTCCGTCTTTGACGGCCGCCGTTGTGGTGGTAGTCGGTCTGTTCGGGGCGGTGTTCGGTTTCAAGGTACTTCGGGTAGGTCATGTGGGGAGTCCTATTGCGCAAGGTCTTTCTATGGGTACGGCTACTCATGCGGTCGGTACTTCTACAGCAATGGAAATCAGTGGGAAATATGGAGCATACGCTAGTCTGGGATTGACTTTGAACGGAATTATGACAGCGATTTTCACACCGACAATTCTTAGATTATTAGGTGTGATTTAACAAAAAAGCTGTTATCTTTGTTATATATAGAAAATCATCACAGATTATAGAGGATTGATTTGATTTTCAATAGGTATGGTCATTGGGGTGAGCATTGCTTATAAAAAGTCTATCCGCATTTAGTAGTAACAGAGCATTCTTACAGCAGTCTGATAACTATTGTCACTTTGAATGAAATGAAGATTCTGTGATTTGTGGTGAGAAAACAAGCAACCCATATTTTATGATAGAATTTAAAGATATAACTTTAGCGGATAAAGACTTGATACAGTCCTTTACCTTAGGCAGTTTGCGTCGTAATTGCGACTTGTCGTTTGCCAATCTGTGTAGTTGGATTTTCCTGTACCAGACTAAATATGCTGTGATGGATAATTACCTGTTGCTGCGTTTCTATGCGGGAGAAGAATTGGCCTACATGATGCCCGTCGGAACTGGAGATGTGAAACCTGTTCTTGAAGCATTGATAAAGGATGCTGAAGAGATGGGGGCAAAATTGCGTATGCTGGGGGTATGCGTGGGGATGAAAGCGGATATAGAGGCGGTGATGCCCGGACGTTTCACTTTTACAGAAGACCGGGATTACTTTGATTATATCTACTTGCGTACTGACCTGGCAACCTTGAAAGGAAAGAAGTTTCAAGCCAAACGTAATCATATCAACAAGTTCAAGAAGCAGTATCCTGATTATGAATACAAACCGTTGACTCCAGATCTGGTTCCCGAATGTTTGAAGCTGGAAGAGGAATGGTGTCGTGCCAATAACTGCGAGGAACAATTGGCATTGGGGGCAGAACGTAAGTCCATGACATATGCCTTGAACCATATGGAGGCGTTGGGTTTGACGGGTGGCGTGCTTCATGTCAACGGGAAGATTGCCGCTTTTACATACGGTGCTCCCATCAATCATGAAACATGGGATACTTGTGTTGAAAAGGCGGATACGGGAATAGAAGGGTCGTATGCCATGATTAACTATGAATATGCAAATCATATCGACGAACAATATATATATGTAAACCGCGAGGAAGACCTTGGCCTGGAAGGTTTGCGCAAAGCAAAACTTTCTTATCAGCCGTTATTTTACTCGAGAAATGTATAGCAGAGCTCAATGACCACAAAAGATGAAGTGAAAACATTATGGAAACTCTGCTTCAATGATAGCGATGAGTTTACCGACTTATATTTCAAGATGAGATATAAGGATGAAGTGAACAGGGTGATTCGTGAAGACGGAAAGATTATTTCCGCATTGCAGATGATACCTTATCCTATGACTTTTTGTGGTGAGGTGATTTCTACTTCGTATATATCGGGTGCTTGTACGCATCCGGATTACAGGAAGCATGGAGCCATGAAACGCCTACTGAAGGAAACGCATCGGTGTATGTATGAAGATGGAGTTTTGCTGGCTTCGTTGATTCCTGCAGAGGAATGGTTGTTCGGTTATTATGCCAGGTCGGGATATGCTCCAGTTTTTGGGTATGCGGTTGAGCAGGTAAGGGTAGACAGATTACGCCCTGTGCCCAGTTGCCGGATAGAGGTATGCGAATTTCCCGGTGTGGAACATTATCATTATTTTGATTCCCGTATGCATGGGCGCAGGAGTTGCATTCAGCATCCTAAAGAGGATTTTCTAGTTATAATGGCCGATTTAAGACTGGGTAATGGCAAATTGCTGGTTGCCCGGGAAGCGGATAAAATAGTGGGGATGGCATTTACGGTAATGGGGGATGATACATTATATATAAAGGAATTGCTGGCAGATACGGATGCGGTGCAGGATACTTTATTGTATGAAGCGGCCCATATATATAAGGTACAGCGTATGGATTATTTTATTCCATCGTCTGCCGATACTTTGTTTTTGGGGATGGCAAGAGTTATCCGTGCAGAGGAGTTGTTGAAGGTTTTCGCCCATAAGTATCCGGCATCCGAACTTTATATACATATTGAGGGGGATGAAGCTATTCAGGAGAATAACGGCTATTATACGGTACGGGGTGGTATCTGCTTTCGTGAGAGAATACCGGAAAAAAAATATCACACTTATACGTTGGATGGTTTTACCCGGTTGTTACTGGAAGCGGAGCATCCTTATATGAGTTTGATGCTGAATTGATTTTCATTACTGGTTGCATAGGTTGAATTTCTATGTTTAAGATTGATAATCTGTGGAGTAAAAATCCGGATAGGTTATTAGTCTTCTTTTGTCAGAATACGTTCCAGCTCTTCTGCAGTCAGTCTGAGATGGAATTGTCCTTTATAAGCCACGGATATGCCACCTGTTTCTTCTGAAACGATAATGGCCAATGCATCTGTTTCCTGCGATACGCCCATGGCAGCCCGATGCCTTAATCCCAATTCTTTAGGGATATTCAAGTCGTGAGATACCGGGAGAATACAACCGGCTGCTTCTATCCGTTTATGGCGGATAATCATGGCTCCGTCATGTAATGGACTGTTTTTGAAGAAAATATTTTCTATCAGTCGTTGGTTCACATTGGCGTTGATAATTTCTCCTGTACGGATGATGTCATTCAGAGGTACACTTTTTTCGATGACAATCAGTGCCCCCACCTTCCCTTTGCTCATGCTCATACAGGCAAGTACAATCGGCATAATATCCGCTTTTTCCGTCTTTTCCTGCTTGTTTCCCGTCAGGAAGCGGAAACGTCCCAACTGTTTATGCGAGCCCAGTGTGACAAGGAACCGGCGTATATCATCCTGAAAAAGAATAATCAGGGCTAGGACACCTACACTGACCAATTTATCGAAGATAGACCCTAGCAGTTTCATTTCCAAAACCTGAGATACAATCAGCCAGATACCTATAAATACTAGGATACCGATGAAGATATTGATAGAACCCGAATCTTTCATCAGACGGTAAGTCTGATAAAGCAGATAGGCTACCAGCAGGATATCGATGAGGTCTTTTATACTAAAATCAATAAACATCTTTCTAGAATTAAAAATTGAAAATTAAGAATTAAAAGGCAGCGGAGTTTTTCATCTTCTGTACTATCTTCACGGTTTCTACAGCAGCTTTTACATCGTGCACTCTGAGAATATCCGCTCCTTTTAGTAGGGAAATGGTATCCAGCACTGTTGTTCCGTTCAAGGCATCATCAGGGGTTCCGCCTAGCAGCTTGTAAATCATTGATTTACGTGATATACCGACCAGTAACGGTAGTTCGAACAGGCTGAATTCTTCCAAATGATTCATCAACTGGTAATTATGTTCACTGTTTTTCCGAAACCGAAACCAGGGTCCAGAATAATATCTTTTACTCCTAAGTCGCGTAATTTCTGTACTTTTTCCGAGAAATAGAGAAAGACTTCTTTCAACAGATTGTCATAATGCGGATTCATTTGCATATTTTGCGGCGTGCCTTGCATATGCATAATAATATAAGGTACTCCCAGCCTGGCAATCATGTTGAACATCTGCGGGTCCATTTCTCCGGCGGCAATGTCATTGATGATTGCCACTCCGTACTCCTCTACACACATCTGGGCTACATCCGCACGGAAAGTGTCCACGGACACCACACAACCGGGATGATAGCGATTGATGATTTCCAGTCCGGTACGCAGACGGCGCATCTCTTCCTCGGGGCTGATGTGCTCGGCATTGGGACGTGAGGAATAGGCACCTATATCAATGATGGAAGCTCCTTCTTCTATTATTTGGGAGGTACGGTTGATAATATCTTTTTCCGTTTGCTGCCGGCTGCCGGCATAGAAAGAATCGGGTGTAACATTCAGGATTCCCATTACTTGCGGATGGGAGAGATCCATCAGTTTCCCATTAACATTAATATATTTGACGGTTTTGGTTTCCATTGTTTACGGCTTGTCATTTAGGTCGTACAAAAGTACGCACAATTCTTGAGTTTTTGTTATTTCATGAACTATTTTTCAGTTATCTTTGTTGCAACTTAATTTAAAAGCAAAGCGAAAGATGGATATTTCAGCTTTATATAAGTGTTTTACGGAATGCGGCAAGGTAACTACCGACAGCCGTAACTGCCCCGAGGGTTCTATGTTCATAGCTCTGAAAGGGGAAACATTCAATGGAAATGCATACGCGCTTCAGGCGCTGGAAAAGGGTTGCCAGTATGCCGTAGTAGATGAAAAAGAATATGCCGCCGATGGGCATCCGCGTATCTTGTTAGTAGACGATTGCTTGAAAGCATTGCAGGAACTGGCTAATTATCACCGGCATAAAATGGGTACCCGAATCATCGGCATCACGGGAACCAATGGGAAGACTACTACCAAGGAATTGATAGCCTCAGTGCTGCAAAAAAGATATGAAGTGCTTTATACACAGGGTAACTTGAATAACCATATCGGTGTTCCTCTGACTTTGCTGAGGCTGACTCCCGAGCATGAACTGGCTGTCATCGAGATGGGAGCGAACCATCCGGGTGAAATCAAGGCACTGACCCGTATTGTAGAACCGGATTACGGTATGATCACTAATGTGGGTAAGGCGCATTTGGAAGGCTTCGGGTCTTTTGAAGGGGTCATCAAGACTAAAGGTGAGTTGTATGAGCATCTGCGTTACAATGGCAAGCATATTATTTTCATAGACAAGGACAATGAGTATCTCACAGCTATCTCTCAGGGCCTTACCCGCATTTGTTATGGTATGGAAGGAGGAGAGGGACTTTATATCAGCGGCAAGCTGGGCGCTTGTGCTCCGTTTCTTTCGTTTGAGTGGGAACACGAGGGACAGAAGTTCGAAGTGAATACCCACCTTATCGGCAGTTATAACATGAAGAATGCATTGGCCGCCATTACGGTGGGCCGGTTCTTCAGTGTACCGTCCCGGCAGATTTGTGAGGCACTGGAGGCGTATGTTCCTCATAATAACCGCTCGCAATTGACAGAAACCACGGATAATAAACTGATAGTTGATGCATACAATGCGAATCCTACCAGTATGATGGCGGCTTTGGAGAATTTCCGGTTGATGAATGTCACTCATAAAATGGTTATTCTGGGTGATATGAAAGAACTGGGAGAAACCAGTCATGAGGAACATCAGAAGATTGCGGATTATCTGGATGAATGTAAATTTGACCGGGTACTTCTGGCAGGAGAGGAGTTTGGCAAAGTGATTCCGTCCTTTGAACATTTTCAAGATGTGGTTGCATTGAAAGAGTCGTTGGAAAGATATAAGCCGAAAGGATATTATATTCTGATTAAAGGTTCCAACAGTATGAAGTTGGGCCAGCTTCAGGAAATATTATAGTTAACCGGTTGGCAGTTTCATTCACAGTAGGAGGATGAATGTGTCAAAAGTCCAAAGTAACTATTAAATGTGCTGTTTGCACCTGTATAGGTATATTGTCCCACCTGGTGGAACTGCCATTTCACAAAGGTGGAACTACGCTCTCACCTAGGTGAAATGCCCATTCCACCAGGTGGGATTTCTATATATACTGTATGGAAACATGAATGGTAAAGATCCTTTTGGAAATGATCCTTCACATAGTCTGCCTCTATGGTAAATGTAATTTGGGGCGTGATGGCGTGTAGTGCAACCTGCCTGCCTTTTCATAGAATCTTTCTTCTTTATTATTTCTCTGAATTTTTCTTTAAAATAGATATAATAATCGGTTTTGACCGTTTTCTGACTCCTTCCTGCCGAATTATTATCCCGTGTTATTACAGAAATCAGTTACTTTTGCAATGTTATCAATAGAATTGCTATGAGGAACTTATTTCTACTAATCGCATTATGCTGTGTGGCTTTTTCTGTTCGTGCCCAACGTCTGGTTGAAGTGGGGAAAGGCTTTAGCAGTACTTCGGTAAATACTACTGTATTCCGTAATAACTCCATTGTGACGCATGGAAACACACAATACATTTCTTATTATGACGCTGAAGGATGGCTGATGTTAGGCAAACGCCGTCTGGGCACTGGGGAATGGATTTTGCACCGTACCCAATACAAAGGACATGTAAAAGATGCACATAACATTATCAGTATGATGGTGGACGGCGACGGCTATCTTCATCTTTCTTTTGACCACCACGGACATAAACTGAACTATTGCCGCAGCATTGCCCCCGATACACTTGTTTTGGGAGATAAAGAGCCGATGATAGGCAACGAAGAAGAAGATGTGACCTATCCTGAATTTCATTTGTTGGCTGATGGCGGTTTGCTTTTTGTATATCGCTCGGGCGCTTCCGGAAGAGGAAATATGGTAATGAACCGATATGATGTGAAATCCCGTAAGTGGGAGCGTGTGCAGGATGTCCTTGTAGATGGAGAAAACGAGCGGAATGCCTATTGGCAGTTGTATGTGGACCAATCAGGAACCATCCATCTTTCCTGGGTGTGGCGTGAAACCTGGCATGTGGAAACCAATCATGATTTATGCTACGCCCGTTCTTTTGACGGAGGTAAAACCTGGTATAAGACCAACGGACAGAAATATGAGCTTCCTATCCGCCTGGGCAATGCCGAATATGCCTGCCGTATTCCTCAGAATGCCGAACTGATAAACCAGACCAGTATGAGTACGGATGCCGGAGGTCATCCGTACATCGCTACCTACTGGCGCAATCCCGATAGTGATGTTCCCCAATACCGCATCGTTTGGCACGATGGTGTGAACTGGCACAACCGACAGGTTTCCGAACGCAAGACCCTTTCTCGCTCAAAGGGGGAGGAACCAAGATGATTCCCATGTCCCGTCCCCGGATGGTGGTGGACAATGGAGAAGTGTACTATCTGTTCCGTGACCAGGAACGTGGAAGCAAAGTTTCCATATACTATACCAAAGACGTACAGTTTGGTGAATGGCGCGTGAAAGACCTGACGGATTTTGCCGTAAATGCGTGGGAACCCAGTCATGACACGGAGTTATGGAAAATGAAGAAGCAACTTCATATTTATGTACAGGATACCCGACAGGGAGATGGCGAGAAGCAGGTGGAAACAGAACCGCAAATGGTTTATGTGTTGGAATTGTAAATAATGTGCTGATTTGCCAATGACCATGCGGCATATAGCGCAAGCACATTAGTACATTAGTAAATTGGCAAATTGATAAATTATTAATATGATGAACAAATTATTGAAACAAACCCTTGTTTGTGCAGGTACCTTGCTGCTTTCCATGCAGGTTGTCGCCAAACCTTCTTCCGAAGCCAAGGAAGTACGGGGGATTATAGACAAGGTAAACACTTATTGGCAAACGCATAACAAGCCCGAAGTCCGTTCGTTTTGGGACAATGCCGCTTACCACACCGGAAACATGGAGGCATACTTTCTGACCGGTAATGAAAACTACCGTGCATATTCTGAAACCTGGGCTATACACAATGAATGGAAGGGAGCCAAGGAAAAGGATAAGTCTAAATGGAAATACTCTTACGGTGAGAGTGATGAATATGTATTGTTCGGAGATTATCAGGTTTGTTTTCAGACGTATATCGACCTTTATAATATTCTTCCGGACAACTATAAGATAGCCCGTGCCCGCGAAGTGATGGAGTATGAGATGAGTACACCCAATCATGATTACTGGTGGTGGAGCGACGGTCTGTATATGGTAATGCCTGTCATGACCAAACTGTATAAGGTGACGGGTAATCATCTCTATTTGGATAAATTGTATGAATATATTGTATATTCGGATAGTATCATGCTCGACCGGGAAACCGGCCTGTATTATCGGGATGCCAAATATGTTTATCCTAAACACAAGACTTCCAGCGGAAAGAAGGACTTTTGGGCACGTGGTGACGGATGGGTGCTTGCCGGACTGGCGAAGGTGCTGAAAGATCTTCCCGCTGATTACGAGCATCGTTCTTTTTTCGTAAACAAGTATGTGAAACTGGCCGAAGCAGTCGCAGCTATCCAGCAACCGGAAGGCTATTGGACCCGTAGCATGATGGATCCCACTCATGCTCCCGGACCGGAAACCAGCGGAACGGCTTTCTTTACTTACGGCTTCCTTTGGGGAATCAATAATGGCTATCTGGATGAGGCAGTGTATAAACCGGTGATAAATAAAGCATGGAACTATTTGGCAAAGACTGCTTTGCAGAAGAATGGCAAGATTGGTTACGTACAGCCGATTGGTGAGAAGGCTATTCCGGGACAAGTAGTCGATGCTGATTCTGAAGCTAATTTCGGGGTAGGCGCTTTTCTGTTGGCTGCTTGTGAATATGTTCGTTATCTGGAAGCTCCTGAAAATCAGGATCGTGCCTACTGGTGCAATCTGCTTTATAAGATGGCAGCTCCCGTACTGAGCAATATGGCGGAAGGTAATCTGAAAAAGAATATGCTGGTAGAGGTGAGTCCTAATTGGGATGGACGTAACAAAGGAGTGACTTATATGGAAACCTTCGGACGCCTTATGGCAGGTGTCGCTCCCTGGCTGACACTTCCCGATGATGATACGGAGGAAGGCCGGATGCGCAAGCAACTTCGTGAATGGGCTTTGAAAAGCTATGCCAATGCAGTAGACCCTGCCAATCCCGACTATCTGTTGTGGAGAGGACACGGCCAAGCTTTGGTAGATGCGGCATACGTGCCGAAAGCTTTCTGCGTGCTTACGACCAACTCTGGATGCCTTTGGATGATACTACCAAGAAACGTTATTTTGAAGAATTTACCCAATTGCGCCGTAGATCCGCCTTACACCAACTGGTTGCTGTTTTCTTCTACCATCGAGAGTTTCCTGGCAAAGGCAGGGACGGAATGTGACGAATACCGTATCAATTCGGCTATCCGCAAGGTGGAGGAATGGTACACGGGAGATGGCTGGTATGCGGACGGCCCTTCTTTCGCTTTCGACTATTATAGCAGTTATGTCTTCCATCCCATGTATCTGGAAACGTTGCAGGGCATGAAGGATGCAGGGAAATACACTCGTATTCATTATAAAAAATATTATGACCGCGCCTTGAAACGTGCCAGGAAATTCAGCCTTGTACTGGAACGCTTGATTTCTCCTGAGGGTACTTTCCCGGTATTCGGCCGTTCCATTCCTTACCGTTTGGCCACTATGCAACCCTTGGCGCTGATGGCTTGGTATCAGCAGTTGCCCGAAGGGGTGAGCAACGGACAGGCGCGTGCCGCACTGACTTCTGTGATGCACCGGATGTATGACAACACCGAGAACTTCAATGAGGCGGGCTTCCTGACCATAGGTTTTGCAGGCCGTCAGCCAATGTGGCGGATTGGTACACCAATAACGGCAGTCTTTATATGACATCACTGGCATTCCTTCCGCTGGGGCTTCCTGCCGCACATCCGTTCTGGACAGATGCCGCACAACCTTGCACACAAGCCAAGGCATGGGGCGGACAGCCTTTCCCGAAAGACCATCACTGGAGTGATGATATACGCACTTGGGATTTATTCTGATTGTTTTCAGATGCGAATGACGCAGAGGTGATACGAAGTTGTTTTTTATACTTATCCGTATCATCTGCGTTGTTCGTGTTTAAAAAATAAAAGCTTTGTGTCATCTGTATCTGAAAATGGCAAAAAGATAGTAGCTTTGCATCCATGAAAACAAAACTTCTCCCTATTCTGAGATATATAGTACTTGCATTGCTTCTTCTGTGCATTGTACTTTGCCGTTTTTTTCCCGTCATGGCCGAAGGGTATGCTCGTCATATTTATCCGTGGCTGTCGGCGGCGTTGTCCGCTATAGCTTCTGTTTTCCCTTTTTCTTTAGAGGAGGTGCTGGTGGTCGTAATCATTTTATGGATGATTATTTATCCTTTTCTTAAACGCCGGAAGAAGAAAAGCTGGAGATTCATTGTGGGCAGGGAAGTGGAGTTGCTGGCATGGGTCTATATCTGGTTTTATCTGGGGTGGGGTTTGAATTATTTCCGTTACGATATTTACCGGCGGATGGAGGTGGAACCTGCCGGTTACGATGAACAGGCATTCCGTCGTTTCCTTGCTTCCTATACAGATAGTCTGAATCAGTCCTATACGGCTGAGGTGAAAACGGATCCTGAAAGGATGCGGCAGGAGATAAAGGAGATTTACCGGCAGGTTCCGTCTATGTATGGTTTGGCTCTTCCCCAGGATTATCAGCATCCCAAGCAAGTGTGGTTCAATCCGCTTTATTCGGGTGTGGGAGTATTGGGATATATGGGACCTTTTTTTTGCGGAGTCGCAATTGAATGAAGAATTGCTTCCTGTACAATTGCCATTTACGTATGCCCATGAACTGTCCCACCTGTTGGGGGTAAGTAATGAGGCGGAAGCGAATTATTGGGCTTACAGGGTTTGTCGCTCTTCAAAGCGGTCGGCGGTGCGTTATAGTGCCTATTTCGGTCTGTTGCCCTATGTGCTGGTCAATGCATCTTCTGTGTTGACGGAAGAGGAATTCCGTGAATGGATTAAGACGATCCGTCCCGAAGTGGTGAAGGATTATGAATATAAACGTATGTATTGGAATGAGCGTTATAGTACCCTGTTGGGTGAAGTGCAGAATAAAATTTATAACCTGTTTTTAAAGGGTAACAACATTCCTTCCGGCAGAAAGAATTATGCGGAAGTGATCGGGATACTGCTTTCTTTGGAAGAAAAATAGAAACAGAATGTTCAGGCTGGACTTGAATTCGATTGTGACAGTTATAACTTGATCCAAGAATTCTACAACAAACGAGCTTTATATTGTTGCTCCACTGCTACCACTTTTCATTGGCATTTCAGCAGGAAGGGTGGTAGCAGTGGCAGCAGAAATATAAAACTCTAAAGAAGAACTGTTCAGGATGATTCCAAGCAATGATCAGAATCCGCCGGGGAGTCTACTGTTTCTGTTTCACATAATCCGAAGGCGACATTCCGTATTCGTCCTTGAAACATTGGCGGAAATAGGCCACACTGCTGAATCCTATCATATAGGCTATTTCTGAAATAGTATATTGTCCGGACATCAGCAGTTCCACTCCCTTGCGCATTTTTACCTTACGGATAAATTCGTTGGCGGACATATCTGTCAGTCCTTTTATCTTGCGGTAAAGGGTGGAGTGACTCATGCACATCTTGTCGGCAATGAAAGCGATATCCATCTTTTCCATTTCCAGATTCTCTTCGATTATTTGCGTGATTTTCTGCAAGAATTCATTATCCAGTTTGTTTAACGAACTCACGGCACTTTCCTGTTTGGGCTGCGTATCGGTCAGTGCCAGCAAAGAGGCTATTTTCTTACGGGTTTCCAACAGATTGTTGATGCGACTGTGCAGTAGCTTGGCACTGAACGGTTTGGTAAGATAGGAATCTGCTCCGGATGCATATCCTTCTTCCTTGTCTTGTAAAGAATCTTTAGCCGTCAGTAAGATTACAGGGATATGGCTGGTGCGCATATCCTCTTTTATTCGCTTGCAAAGTTCGATACCGTCCATGACCGGCATCATGATATCACTGACAATGATGTTGGGAATTCGTGCCTGTGCCAGTTCCCAGCCTTCTTTACCATCTTGGCAGTGATTACTTCATAGATATCTGTAAAAGAGCTCCGGATGTATTCCCGTATGTCGGCATTGTCCTCTACCACCAGTACAATGGGATGATTTTCGGTTGGTGTATCGGTAATGGTGGTTTCCTCTGCATCCATCGGCTTCTTTTCCATATCATGTTGGGCATGGATAGCGTTGGGATACGTATTCTCGGTGAGCAGGCGCAGCGTGAATGTGGTTCCCATATCCACTGCGCTTTCTACTTTCAGGATTCCTTCGTGCAATTCGCTCAAACCTTTGACCAGAGCGAGCCCGATTCCCGAACCCGATGCCTGATATTTGCTTTTTGCCTGATAATAGCGATCGAAAATGTGTGGTAACGCTTCGGCGTCAATGCCATGACCGGTATCACTGACACTGATTTCCGTGTATTTTATCTGGTTCTCTTCTACTGAACGGAGTGATAAGGTGATATCTCCCTCGGAAGTATATTTGGCAGCATTGCTCATCAGGTTGTCCAGTATGATGGTGATCATGTCCGCGTCATAGAAGATTTCCGTATCTTCTGTTTCGATATGAATATGATAATTTACTTTGTTATTGGGATTCAACTCTTTGTAACGTAATCCCACTTCCTGTACCAATTGTCCCAGATCTCCCTTGGCTACAGATAATTTACGGTTCTGGGTCTCGGTCTTGCGGAATTCCAGTATGCGGTTTATCAGATTCAGCAGACGGGTGGCGCTATCATGAATGATGCTGATTTTGTTGGCGTGTTTGGGAGATAAGGTGGCATCACTCAACAGGTCTTCCAATGGACCTAGAATCAGCGTGAGCGGAGTACGCAGTTCATGGGTGATGTTGGTGTAGAAGCGCAGGCGTTCTTCATTCAGTTCTTGTTTGTTCAGACTTTGCTTGCGCTCCACTTCCAGTGAACTCTCTAAGTCCAGTTTACGTTTATAAAAACGGAGCAATGCATATAATGCGAAGATAAACAATATGACATAGCTCAATTTGGCATACCAGGTAAGCCAAAGGGGAGGAGCAATTACCACTGTCAGTTGTGCTGCATTCTCGTTCCATTCCTGATTGCGAAATCGGGTTTTCACTTTAAACACATAGTTGCCGTGCGGTATGTTACGGAAGGTGACCTGATTATCTCCTTGGGTGCTGTACCATGCATTCTCAAGTCCTTCCAGCATATATGAAAATTCTACTTGTGAACTTTGTGTATAATCCAACACATTGAAAGATATGTTGAAAGTGTTTTGATTATAAGGTAGCTCAACAATTCTGTTACTGATTGGAACCGGTAACCGGGTATCCCTGCTTTCTGTCTGTTTATTATAGATAAAGAATTGGGTGATGGTAACAGGGGAAACTTCGCGTGGTGATGATAGTTCACGCGGATTGAAATAACATGCCCCGTTTTGGGAGCCGAAAAACAGAGTACCGTCTGGAGTGATGCAAGTGGAACCATCCATGAAATCACCCATAGGTATACCGTCATGATAATTATAATTGTAGAATCTTTTGTTTTTTTCATCTAGACGAGAAATGCCACCATTGGTGCTTATCCATATATAGCCGTCATGGTCTTCCTGTATGGCACGTACCTGTGTGTTTTCCAAACCTTCCTTTGCACCGAATGACACAAAGATATTAGGTTGACTTACATCTTTAAAAATAATAATACCTTCCCGGGTGGCAACAAGAATGCGTTTGCGAGAATCTTCCATCATATAATTCACGGCATTGGATGGAAATGAATGGTCTGTTGTGAAATTATAAAGCTTTTTATCATCTTCATCAAACACCACTACTCCTTTGCCGAATGTTCCTACCCATAATTTTCCGTTTTTGTCCCGTATGATACCGTGTACCATAATATCGGGTAACTGGGCGTTTAATTCTTTCTCGTACGACAATTGGTTATTAAAATAAGAATAAATTCCCGTTTGGGTACCTATCCATATCTTGCCGTTTATATCCTCACTGAAGGAGCAGATATCGAGGAACTCCGAGCCTTTATCTCCTATCCGGGTGATACGTCCGTCTTTGGGAGTATAAAGCAATATGCCATTTTTATAAGTGCCTAGCCACAGTCGTTCTTGTTTGTCTTGGTAAATCACATTGATATGTGTTTGTGGGTGCAGCTGGCATTCGTGTAAAGAGAAGTTTTTTGTTTTCTTTCCTTTTTCATAAATTCCTAATTCACCTTCTCCTCCCAGCCATATTTGGTGATTATCTGCCCATAATCCCCATACTTGTTTATTATTAATCTTACCTTGTTTTTCAATAGTATAGGCAATGGTGTTGAATAATGGCTGTGCATAACTGATAAAATCCACTCCACCGCGGTAGTTGCCAATCCAAATATTTCCGAATGAATCTTGTATGATGCTTCGTGCATTGGGTCCGGATAATCCATGGTTGTCATTTGTTACCGTAATATTGGAGAATGTAATCTTTTCTGGAGATATAAATGTATTTTCCCTGAGATTGAGAATACTCACTCCTCCCATGTTGGTACATATCCATAGAGTGCCGTCTTTCATTTGTTTGATATCAAGAATCTGATCTGACAATAATGAGTTTTCATTTCCTTCTATGTGTTTGAATGTGATGAATTTTTCGCTTTGCGGATTGAAAAGTGCCAGACCGTTGTTGGTGCCTACCCATACATTCTTATTCTTGTCTATGCATAGAGCGCGTACTTCATTATCGGGAATGCTATAAGGATTATTGGGTCATGCTGATAATTTTTTGCAGTACGGTCTTTAAGGGATACAATGCTTAATCCTCTGAGATGATGGCCAATGTACAGATTGCCGTTACCGTCTTCTTTTGATACCCAGTTATTACCTTCCAGACCTTTTACATTCTTAGAAGAATAGGGGGTAAACAGTTTGGTTTTCCGATCATAGTAATCAACTCCGAAATGATAATGTGTGATCCATAAGCCGCTGTCGGCAGCAACAGATAAGTCTGTGATATCATTACTGAGCATATAATTGCCCGTGGCAGGAATGCGTGATATGGTTTCTGTTTCATAATCAAAATAACAAAGTCCATCTCGTTGTGTGCCTATCCAGACTTTGTTTTCATAGGGGTCTGCAAGTACGACATTCAGTTCGTTACCACTCAATCCTGAATTATTCTTGGTATAGATGTTGAATTGACGTCCATCAAACCTGTTAAGACCAGATTCGGTTGCTATCCATAAGTAACCCTTTTTATCTTGAGTGACACTGACTACATAATTGCTGGACATACCGTCTTCCACTCCTAGGCGTTTGATAACATAAGGTTGTGCAGATGCATGGAACAGATAAATAAAACTTAATAATAATGAGATTGAAAATGAATATGTGTGTTTCATATAAAGGTACTTTTATGAGTACAAATATATAGTATTTTCTAAAATATTTCTGTTAATGTACATGACATATTCAGCATACGACAACTAAAAACTCGTTATGAACGATTTTTATATCCTTCTTGCTCAGTTTTTCTCTACTTGTCTTTTACAATATTTTTATATTTGTCTCGGGAAAATAAAACAGATTAAAAATTCTAATGCTTATGAAAACATAGACTTAGGTTCTTTGCAGGTTTGGTCCGGATGCCTTTATATACAATTCGGAGTTAGGAATGAGAGTTTATTACCTTAATTAAATCTAATTATAAAAGAAAGACGATGAAAGAAAATTCGTTTAAAAGAAATCGAAAGGCTATGATGGCTTTGCTGCTTTGCACAGGTTTCATTGTAACTCAGCCAATTAGTGTTATGGCTGAAGAGATTATGATTTTTGCTCAAACTGCTCAGCAACAAAAACAATCCGTTTCAGGAGTTATTAAAGATGCTACGGGGGAACCTGTAATTGGTGCTAGTGTGCTAGAGAAGGGGACTACGAATGGTACAATTACCGATTTTGATGGTAGATTTACGTTGAATGTAATTCCTGGCACTACACTAATAATCTCTTATATTGGTTATAAGACGATAGAAATGAAAACTGTAGCAGGACAACCAATAAATTTAACATTGATTGAGGACAGCGAAATGTTGGAAGAAGTGGTAGTGGTAGGTTACGGTACAATGCGTAAGAAAGACTTGACAGGTTCGGTAGTACAAATTAACCCTTCCAAGATTGCTGATCAAAATCCGACTTCTGTTCAAGATGTTTTGCGCGGTACACCAGGATTGCAAATAGGTTATGATGCATCGGCTAAAGGTAGTGATGCTTCTATTTTGCTACGTGGACAGAATTCTTTAGGTACCAATGCAAGCCCAATGATTGTATTGGACGGTATGGCTTTTTATGGTGAACTTTCTGAAATTAATCCTGATGATATTGCACAAATTGATGTGTTGAAGGATGCTTCTTCTGCTGCTATTTATGGTGCTAAAGCTGCTGCCGGTGTCATTATTATCACGACAAAGAAAGGTAAGGAGGGTAAGCCGGTTATTAATGTAGGTGCTAATCTTTCGGTTTCTAGAAAATCAGATTATCGCGATTATTTTGATGCGGCTGGTTATTTGAAATTTCATCAGGACTGGCGTAAAATGTATTATACGTATGGACAGGGTGAGGATGGTTTGTATGACTACTATCAAGCAAAAGATGGTAGTGGTAATTTGTTATATCCAGCTGGTTATTATGATGACCCCCGTACCTTGACAGAAGCAGAACAGAAAGCATGGGCTTCCAATATAGGTGTCAGTGGTATTGGTCTTAGTGAAGGTGAATCCATGCTTGGTCTGTTTGCCCGTCGTTTAGAATTCAATAATTCTCCGATGATGATGGAAAATTTTTTGAATGGTCGTATGGTTGATTGGAATGATGCTACTTTCCGCACTGGTTTCAATCAAGATTATAATGCAAGTATTTCGGGAGCTACTGAACGTGTGAATTATTACTTTTCATTAGGTTACATTAATAATGAAGGAGCTGTACAGGGTAATGAATACAATGCTTTCCGTTCTAACATGAAAATCAATGCGAAGATTACAGATTGGTTGGAGGTAGGAGCGAATGTTAATTTCCAGGACCGTTCGGATGGAGATATTCAAGTGTCTCTTGGAAGTAATTATTGGGATAATAATATGTTGCGTAATTCTCCATATGCTTCCATGTATGATAACAATGGTAATTATGAGCAATATCCTATGTCTGGTTTGCCTACCAATGGTGGGTACAATTACTACTTTGATCGTCAGTATTACGATTTGGAAAAGGGGTATACCGTATTAAATACTATTTTTAATGCAAAAATTACTTTGCCAGCAGGTTTTTCTTATCAATTCAATATTGCTCCTCGTTATCAGTGGTTCTATGACCGTTATTGGATGTCTGCTGATTTGCCTAATGCATCTGCTGCTGATCGAGGTGTGAATCGTGGTTGGTCGAAAAATTTTGATTGGAATTTGAACAACACCATTACATGGGACAAGATATTTGGCGAGCATCATTTCACCGCAACCTTAGTACAAGAGGCTGAAGAACACCGATATTGGAGTGACAATGTTAATGCACGTAACATCACGCCGAGTGATGCTCTAGGTTTCCATTATACGCAAGGGGCTAACAAGACTCAGAGTGGCTTTAGTACTAATGATACTCATTATACTGCTGCTTCCTATTTGGGGCGTTTATTCTATAGCTTCAAGGATCGTTATATGTTTACAGGAACATTCCGTCGTGACGGTTATTCCGGTTTCGGTTCTAATAATCCTTGGGGTAACTTTGGATCTGTTGGGCTTAGCTGGGTATTCTCTGAAGAAAACTTTATGTCTGATGCTCACGATTGGATGGATATGGGTAAGTTGCGTTTGTCTTGGGGAACTAATGGTAACCGTGAATTTGGAGATGTTTACTCTACGTTGTCTAATTTGTCACTGGCAGGTGGAAGTATGGTATATTACCAAAATGGTAACTCGAACGTTGTCAATCCACTTTATATGAGTCGTTTGGCTGCACCTAATTTAGAATGGGAAAAGACTAAAGCGTGGAATATCGGTTTGGATTTTTCATTTTTGAATGGAAGACTTACTGCTAACATGGATTATTATTTGAAGAAAACAACAGACATGATAATGAGCCAGCGTTTGCCGAGTTTTTCTGGTTTCGGTTCCATCATGGCCAATTTGGGTGAAGTACAGAACCAAGGCTTTGAAATCGCTTTGAATTCTACAAATATTCAAAATAGGAATTTTACATGGAATACTTCCGTAGGATTTTCTATTAATAAGAATAAAATTAACCATATCTACTATGATTATGACGAGAATGGTGTAGAGAAGGATGATACCTCCAATGGTTGGTTCATCGGTCAGGCAATCGGTACTATATGGTATTATGAAACCGATGGAGTTTGGCAGAATACTCCTGAAGACATTGCTTCTGCTGCTTTGGTAGGGCAGAAACCGGGTGATCCGAAAGTGGTGAATCACTATACTGAAGATGACCGGATTTTGGAAGATGGTACTCGCATACCTGTCTACAATGATAATGATAAGGTTTATCAAGGGACTACAGCTCCTCCTGTTTACTGGAATTTACGTAACGATTTCACTTTGTGGAAGGATTTGACTCTTTCTGTTTCATTATACTCTTATATGGGACACAAGAGCCGTGCTGGTTATTGGTTGAATCAGGAGAACGGAGGGTCACAGGTAACTAACGGCTTTAATGTGGCAGCTCGTAAATATTGGACTCCTGATAATCCGACTAATGATTATTGTCGTTTGAATGCTGCAGGTCCCAATACGGGGCTGGCTAATGGTGTAGATAAAGTTTACAACCGTAGTTTCGTTCGTTTGGATGACATAACTTTGGGTTATACTTTGCCACAGAAATGGACTAGGAAATTTATGATAGACCGCATCCGTCTTACTGCAAGTTGTAAAAACGTCTGCACCTTTGATAATTGGGAATATGGTGATCCCGAAACTGGCGGATTGGCTACACGCACTTTTAACTTTGGTATTAATGTAACACTCTAATTTCTGAAAAATATTATGAAAACAAGCAATATGATATTTACAAAAGCATGTATGGTACTGGCTGCGACTGCTTTGGTGAACGTTAGCTGTACGGATGATTTTTTGAAACAGGACCCTTTGTCGTTTTACAATCCCGAAAATACTTACACAACAGAATCTGGTTTGCAATCAGCCTTGGCTATGTGTGATTATGGCTTGAAAGAAATGCTGATGGACGGAAATGGTAACGTGATGCCTATGGCTTCCCTTTATTTCATGACAGATATTGGTCTGTATGGGAAAACCGATGCGGGCGATATGCAAGACGATTTTGCCAATAAGATAACTCCGACATCCGGTATGAAAGGTGGTGGGGATGAGAATGCTATGTCACGTTTCTGGGACCGCACATGGAATAGTGTGACTTTTGCAAATACTATTATCTCCAATGTAGGTAAAGTAGAAGGGTTGGATCCCACTTTGCGCGATGAATATTTAGGACGTGCTTACTTTCATCGCGCCTATGCCTACTATCACGGTGTATTATTGTTTGGCGATATACCTTTAATTACGAAGCTGATTGAAGTACCTAAACAAAACTATAAATCCACGAGTAAAGAGGCAATCTTCCAAATGTTGGTGCATGATTTGGAATTCGCTGTAAAACATGTGTCTCCACAGAAAGAGATCGGTTATATAGGTACTGTCAACCAAGAAGCATGTAAGCAATTGCTTATCAAGTGTTATTTAGTTGTAGGTGAATATCAGAAAGCTGAACAATTAGCTACCGATTTGATTAACAATCATGGTTTGGCTTTAATGAATGCTCCGTTTGGAACGAATGTTTCTTCTGGTAATCCGGAAACATGGTCGGTAGAACGTAATGTAATTTGGGATTTGCATCGTGGAGTAAATATAACTGATGCTTCTAATACGGAAATGATTATGCCTATTTTGAATTATTATGCTGAAGGTTTCATCTCCTATCCGCAGATGCGAGCTATGTGTGTGCATTGGAGTAATGGTATTATCCGTGATCCTCATAACTTAGGATCTCCAACTTATAATTATGCACGTACTGCTGGGGAATATGATGCGAAATTAGATTGGGTACGCGCTATGGGACGTGGTATTGGTTGTTTCCGCACTTCTTATCATTATAATCAGACCATTTGGAATTATGATGGTGAAACAGATTGGCAGGATATGCGTCATAATCGAGAAATAGGTAATTGGATGGAAATGACGGATCTTAAATACAATAATCCAAATTCTGCTTATTATGGGAAAAACATGATGCTTTATGCACCAGAAGATTATTATGATCCGGAATCAGGTGATTTGTTGGTGAGAAAAGGGGATTTGCTTTGTTCTGATACTATTCGTAGTTGGTTCCCGACCCCATTGTACAAAGTATATATACTTGATCAAAATGCTGAAGAAAATATGGGGGCTAATCAGTTTAATGGAGCAACCAAGGGCAATAGTGTGTCTAATGGTAATCTATACTTGTTCCGTTTGGCAGAAACTTACTTACTTCGCGCTGAGGCTAAGTTCTACCAAGGTAACCCGATTGGCGCTGCAGAGGATGTGAACGTAGTTCGTCGTCGTGCTAATGCCCAAAAGATGTTTACTACTGTAACTATCGGTGACATTGCTGATGAACGTGCTCGGGAATTGTATTTGGAAGAATGGAGACAGCCTGAATTGACTCGTATTTCTTGGTGTCTTGCTCGCAGTGGTCAGCCGGATGAATGGGGAGAAACTTATAATCTGTCTACTTGGGATAAGCAGAGTGGTACGGATTTGAATGGAGGAAGCTACTGGTATAAGCGTACTACGCGCTACAATATTTTCAATCATGGGCCTATTGTTTCCAACAAGGAATTGAATTATCAAGTAGATAAACGTAATCTGTTTTGGCCGATTCCCAACTCGGCTATTACTGCTAATACAGGTGCGCGGTTGCGGCAAAATTATGGATATGACGGCTATGATGAAGCGATTCCGATGTTTACTAATTGGGAAGAAGCAGTGGCTGATGAAGAATTGACAAAATAATGATAGTTTTCAACAGGCGTTGTTGATACTGATAAAGCAAGTCTGATTAACTTGCGAATTAGATTATAGGAGACTACGGCTTGAAGTGATTTTAACCCGTAGTCCGTTTTTATCCCTTTTAAGTAGAGGAATATAAAATTTCGGAATTCACTATAGAAAAATCGTTCATGCTTAATTTTTCTACTACTCTTGATTATTTTTTAGCCTTTTTTATTCTTTTAAAGTTTTAAGTTTGCAATGTGAAAAATAGATAAAACGAACTTTAAATATAATGCTTATGAGGAATAAATCTGCTCCCGATTAATATTGGGAATGTGACAAAATTCAGCCCAAGGAGTTTCTAATCACAACTCTATTCGGATAATATTATTACCTATAATCTAATTTAATAAGAAAAACGATGAAATCAAACTCGTTCTTAAGAAATCGAAAGGCTTTGACTGCCTTATTGCTTTGTACAGGTTTCGTTGCGACCCAGCCGTTCAGTGTGATGGCTGAAGAAATTGTGACTGCCGTACAAACTGTCCAGCAACAGAAACAATCCGTTTCAGGTACTATTAAAGATCCGGCAGGGGAACCGGTTATTGGTGCCAGTATTTTAGAGAAAGGTACTACCAATGGTACAATTACTGATTTCGATGGTAATTTTACATTGAATGTGGCTCCAGGAGCTACATTGGTTATTTCTTATATAGGATATAAGAATCAAGAAATGAAAGTTATTCCGGGAAAATCACTTAACATTATTTTGCAAGAGGATACAGAAACGTTGGAGGAAGTGGTGGTAGTCGGTTATGGTGTGCAGAAGAAATCAGATGTGACCGGTTCTGTTACTTCAGTAGGGAAGGAGCGTCTGGGAAAACTTCCTGTGACGAATGTATTACAAGCTGTTCAAGGTGCGGCAGCAGGTGTTACTATTACACAAACATCTTCCATTCCGGGCGATGCGCCGGATGCTTTGGTGCGTGGCCAGAATTCCATCAATGCTAATTCCGGGCCATATATTGTTGTGGATGGTGTGCCTATCAGCAAGTCGGGAGGTACATTGAATGATATCAATCCGAATGATATTGAATCTATGGAAATTTTGAAGGATGCTTCGGCCACTGCCATTTATGGTACAAACGGTGCGAATGGTGTTATTTTGATTACTACTAAGCGTGGTACTTCCGGCAAGCCGACCATTCGTTATAACGGATATTTCGGGGTGGAGGATTTTTCTCATAAACTAGATTTCTGTGATGGTTCGCAAATCACTCAACGTTATAGAGATTATGTGTCACAGAATCCCGGAGAAACCATGTACAATGACTATGTGAAGAATGCATACGAAGCAGAAAATCAGGCCAATGGTATAGAGAACGATTGGATTGACGCTGTATCGCAAACAGGTATCATCCAAGACCATAACGTAAGTATCGGCGGTGGGGCGGATAATGTGAAGTATTACGTTTCTGCCGACTATATGAGTCAGAAAGGTGTGTTGAAAGGGTTCAATTACAAACGTTACTCCATTCGTACCAACATTGATATGAGTGTGACTGATTATATGAAGGTAGGGACTAATTCATATATAGTATCTCATAACCGTGACGGTGGGCGTGTTAACTTTCTGATGGCTGAGGCTATGTCTCCTTATGCAAAAATGTATGAAGAAGACGGCAGCTATTGCATCAATCCGATGTACAGTGAAACTTTGTTTACCAATCCGTTGATGTGGACTACTACTAATCCCGAACGCCGTCAGTGGAATATTAATATAAACGGTTATGCCGAAATTGATTTCGAAAAATTGATTTCTCCTCTTAAAGGACTGACTTATAAATTCAATGGCGGTTATGCATATATGCCCAAACGTTATAATAATTATGAAGGTAAGTCGGTAAATAATCAGACTGGTTATGCTGAAATAAAGAATGAAGAAACACAAAGTTATACCATAGAGAATATCCTTGCTTATAATCGTGATTTTGGAAAGCATCATTTGGATTTGACAGCTTTGTATGCCGCTTCACGTAAGAAATATCAACGTTCGCAAGCTATGGCCAGCAAATTTATTAATGACGACCAGCAGTGGCATAACATGGGTAGTGCGGAAACACCTAGCGTAGCTTCATATACCGACCTTTATACTACTGTTTCACAAATGGGACGAATTAATTATTCTTATGACAGCCGTTACTTGTTTACATTTACAGTGCGTCGGGACGGTTCTTCTGTTTTCGGTGATAATAACAAATACGGTGTATTCCCTTCTGTCGCTTTAGGTTGGAATATTGCCCGTGAATCATTTATGGAATCTTCCAGTAATTGGTTGAATACATTAAAGCTGCGTGCGTCTTATGGTAAAGCGGGTAACGAGGCCATCGGAGTATATCAGTCACGTGTGAAGATGGATTCGGGCATGTTGGCTTTAGGCGGAGCTTCGAATGCAGGTTTATGGCCCAATGATTTGATGGGGAATGCGGATCTGACTTGGGAAACCACAAAGAGTTTCAATGTCGGTCTGGACTTCGGACTTTGGAATAACCGTTTGACAGGTAATATTGATGTCTATTTCTCAAAGACCAACGATTTGCTTCTGAAACGTAATTTACCTAAAGTAACTGGTTACAACACCGTGTACTCCAATATGGGTGAAACAGCTAATAAAGGTGTGGAATTGACATTGAATTCTCGTAATATTGTTTCAGGCGACTTTACATGGAGTTCCAATTTGGTCTTTTCATGGAATAAGAATGAGATAAAGGACCTTTATGGGGACGGCCAGAATGACTTGGGTAACCGTTGGTTCCTTGGACATCCGATAGGCGTGATTTATGATTATACAATGGTTGGAATCTGGCAGGAAGATGAGATAGCCCGTGGCGACCATTTGAATTGGGACCCGATTGCAGAAGCTGGTGATGTGAAGTTGGCGGATATCAGTGGCCCTGACGGAGTACCTGATGGCAAGATTGATGACAATGACCGTACCATCAAAGGGCAGACAACACCGAAATGGATTGGTGGTCTGACGAATACGTTCACTTATAAGGATTTTACATTGAGTATCTTTATCCAGACTACACAAGGATTGAAAAAGAACAATTCATTGATCGGTATGGCAGGTGATGAAATGGGACGTCGTAATACCACTACTGAAATAGGTTATTGGACTCCGGAAAACAAGAGTAACGAATGGCGTTCATTGCGTAAGAACTCAAACAAACATGGATATGGTTTCCCTTGTGATGCCAGTTATACACGTATCAAAGACATCACATTAAGTTATACTTTCCCACAGCGCATGATTCAGAAGATGGGTATCGGTGGTTTGCAGCTTTATGTGAGCGGACGTAACCTGTTTACTTTCACGGATTGGGTAGGTTGGGATCCTGAAGCTCGTCAGGTAGCTCGTGGTAATAGTTCATGGGATAGTACAAGAGGTGAAACTGTATATGACAGCAGTAACTACCCGATGACTAAGAGTTGTGTATTTGGAGTTAATTTAACATTCTAAAAACGAAGAACTATGAAATTTAGAAATATATTATTAACAACTTTTGCTGCATCGGCATTTGTTATTGGGACTACATCATGCAGCGATAGTTTTCTGGATGAGAAAATGTACTCTAGTTATGGTCCGGAAGTATCAGATGTAAATGCGAAATTGGTAGGTCTGCACCGTCAATATGCTGCTATATGGGGAATGTCCAGTCAGCAGGGATTTGTAGGATGCTGGCAGGTAGGTACGGATGTAGGTGCTCCCGGTGACACTCAGGGGGTAGAGGTTCCTTTTTACAGATATCAGGAATTGAATGCAGAGAATGCAGGGGTAAGTTTCCTTTGGGAAAATTATATGAGCTCATTAATAGTGCGAATCAGATTATCGCTTCACAAGCTGAAGGCGGTGATGCGGCGGCAACAGCCGAAGCCATGTTCTTTCGTGCTTATGCATACAATATGTTGGTGACATTATGGGGAGATGTACCTTTGGTGACAGAATCTACTAGTATTCCGCGTACAGATTATACCCGTAATGCGGTTGCCGAGGTGGATGGGGTCATTGATTCTGACTTGGTTTATGCCATGTCTAATCTTCCGGTAGTGGGAGCTGCCAAAAATGAAAGCCGTATAAATCAGGATATGGCAAGACAGTTGGCAGGAGAAGCCTATCTTCGGATGGGTATGCGTGATGCTTCCTATTTCAAGAAGGCGGAAGATGCGGTGACGCCTATTATAACAGGTGGTAAATATGAATTGATTTCAGCAAGATATGGTAAATATGTGGCCGAGCCGGGTGATTATTATCATGATATGTTCCGTTGGGGGAATCAGCGTCGTTCACAGGGGAATATGGAGGCTATCTGGACTTTCGAAATGGAGTATAACCGTGATGTGAATGGCGGTACGATTGACAATCCGCAACAACGTCGTAACTGGGTTCCTGCTTTCCATAAACTGGATGGTATGGTGAATGCGGATTCCATAGGCGGTCGTGGTAATGGCCGTTTGCGTATCAGCAATTTTGTGAAATACGGATTGTATGAGAAAGGTGATATCCGTAATTCTAATTATAATATCCGTCGTGTAATGTGGTATAACAAGCCCGGTTTTTCAAAAGAAGTTGGTATTGATGCTAAAGGGTTCTTGGTGGATAAAGACAAAGGTGTAAGAAATGTGACATTAAAAACGGGCGACCAGGTCATCCCTCACGAGGGAGATTCATTGAACGTATTTTATCCTCATCCCACTAAATGGGGGGCTTATGATGAAACCGATGATTTTGGTTATGCTGTAGTGAAGGACTGGCCTGTGATGCGTTTGGGAGAAACTTACTTGCTTCGTGCAGAGGCTCGTTTCCGTCAGGGGAATACACAGGGGGCGGCTGATGACATCAATGTGTTGCGCGACCGTGCCTTTAAAGACTATCGTGCGGTGGCTCCGGGTGCTGGTAAAGTAACGGCTGATCAGATTGACATTGACTTCATTTTGGATGAACGTGCCCGTGAATTGATTAGTGAGGAGAACCGTCGTATGACTTTAGTTCGGACCAATACGTTGGCCGAACGTATCAAACTGAATGGGGATGTGGAACCTGCTGCACCAAGCAATAAGGTGATTACAGGTTTTGATGCCAATATCCATACACTGCTTCCGATACCTCTCACCGAGATTCAATTGAACAAAGATGGAAATTTGAAACAGAATCCAGGTTATTGATTCTGTCGGATATAAGTAAGATATATATAAAATATTGAAAGAGCATGAAGGCATATCTCTCAAAGAGAATGCCCTCATTTTATTTCCTCCAGTTTGGTAAATCCGACGTGATTTATTTCTTTAGAAAGAATAAAAAGCGGCTTTTGGCTGATTTCTGTCCTATTTTGCACGAATTATACCCCCTTTTTTATTAGCAGAATATGTATTTTTGAAGAATAAAAAACAGCTGTATCGGGTTGGGACTCGATGACAGGTAATGAATAACCCCATAAAATACTATGATGCGACTTTTATTATCCCTTTTATTGCTTTTGTCATTCTTGCAGATGAATGCACAGACTTATCCTAAAGTGATTCTTCCGGGTGATTATCCTGACCCTTCCATTATGCGTGACGGCAAGGATTACTACATGACTCATTCTCCTTTCTATTACGCTCCCGGATTCTTAATCTGGCACTCGCAGGATTTAATGAACTGGGAGCCGTTATGTCGTGTCATGCCTCAATATGAAGGTTCTGCCATGGCGCCTGATTTGTTGAAATACAAGGATACTTATTACATCTATTATCCTGCCGCAGGAACCAATTGGGTGATGTGGGCGAAAAACATCCGTGGTCCGTGGAGCCGCCCCGTTGACTTGAAGGTGGGAGGGATTGACCCCGGTCATGTGGTGGATAAGGAGGGTAACCGCTATCTTTATTTGGATAAAGGGGAAATGATCCGATTGACAGAGGACGGACTTGCCACCGTCGGGGAAAAGAAGAAAGTATATGACGGATGGAAATATCCTGACCATTGGGATACAGAATGTATGTGTCTGGAGTCCCCGAAATTGAATGAACACAACGGATATTATTATCTTACTTCCGCCCAAGGAGGGACTGCGGGACCCGCAACGAGCCACATGGTTGTGTCCGCCCGTTCAAAAAGTGTGACCGGCCCCTGGGAGAATTCACCTTACAATCCCATTGTGCATACATATAGTGTAACGGATAGTTGGTGGTCTAAAGGCCACGGCACGTTGATAGATGATGTGAACGGCAACTGGTGGATCGTTTATCATGCGTATGCCAATGGCTATCACACGTTGGGACGCTCCACTCTGATTGAACCGGTAGAATGGACGGAGGACGGCTGGTATCGTACCGTATCTGCCGCTACCCCTGTCACTCCGGAGCAGGAAATCAAACATGGATTGGAACTGTCCGATGATTTCAAAGGTCCTCAATTGGGACTTCAGTGGACTTTCTGGAAAGAATATGCTCCTCAATCCCTGACTTTCAAGGAGGATATCTTATGGATGAAAGCCAAAGGCCGGACTCCTGCTGACGGACGGGTGTTGCTGACCACCGCTGAAGACAAGAATTACGAAACACAAGTGGAAATCCGGACAGGGAATGGAAATGTGGCCGGGCTTATCCTGTATTATAATGAAAAGGCTTACGCCGGAGTCGTTTCCGATGGAAAGACATTCTATATTTACCGGGATGCGGAGCACAAGACGGAACTTCCCAACCGCATTGGGAAACATTTCTTTGCCAGACTGCACAATTGCGGTAACCGTCTGTCCGTAGAGGTGAGTAAGGATGGGAAAGAATGGACTCTTCTAACTGGTGATATGGATGTTTCCTCCTTGCATCACAATAATTATGGTGGTTTTTATGCTTTGCGTGTCGGTCTGTTTTCTGCCGGAAAAGGAAGTGCGGGTTTCAGCCGCTTCCGTTATCGGAATGCGGTTCCGCAAGAGAAAGATATGAGCGCCTATCTGATGGTCTTCCACAAAGACGAGGACCATGGACTTCACATGGCAATCAGTCCCGACGGCTACACTTTTACCGCTTTGAACGAAGGAAAGCCCGTCATAGCCGGAGATACGATAGCCGAACAGAAAGGTATCCGCGATCCGCATATCTTCCGCGGTCCGATGGAGCATTCTATCTGTCGATGACCGATTTGCATATTTATGCGCAGCGTGACGGATATCGTGATACAGAGTGGGAACGCGACGGAAAAGAGTACGGATGGGGTAACAACCGGGGGCTGGTATTGATGAAATCCTGGGATCTGATTCACTGGAAGCGTACCAATCTGCGCTTTGACAAGTTGTCTGCCGTTTTTAGTGAGATTGGTTGTGCCTGGGCTCCCGAAGTGACCTATGATGATAAAAAAGGAAAGCTGATGATGTACTTCACCATGCGCTTCAAGAATGAGGCGAACAAGCTTTACTATGTATATGTCAATGACGACTTTGACAGGTTGGAGACTTTACCCCAGCTTCTGTTTCAATACCCCGACGAGAAGATCTCTGCTATTGATGCGGATATTACCCGTATAGGAGATAAGTATCACATGTTTTACGTTTCACACGACGGGAGAGCCGGTATCAAGCAGGCTGTTTCGGACAGGGTAAACAGTGATTACGAGTATAATGCCCGTTGGTATGATCCTGAACCCACGGCGTGCGAAGCTCCGAACTTGTGGAAACGCATCGGTGAGGATAGATGGGTGTTGATGTATGATGTGTACGGGCAGAAGGTTCATAATTTCGGATTCAGTGAAACTTCCGACTTCGTACATTTCACTCCTTTGGGACAGTTTAACCAAGGAGTGATGAGGACTACTAACTTCACTTCTCCCAAACATGGGGCAATCATTCATCTTACCCGCCAGGAAGCGGAACGCCTGGCAGAACATTGGGGGATGTCTTACGATGCTTTGCTTCCATCTGAATAAGAAACATTTTATATAAAAATAATTTATGATGAGTAAACTGAGAAACAGCTTGTGTGAGTTGTGCACAGCTTTGATTTTCCTTTGCGGATGCAGCAATGAACGTTGCAACCCATTCGTTCAGGCGAGATGTGGCCTGATAACAACGGAGAGCATATCAATGCCCATGGGGGCGGAGTAATGTACTATGACGGAACATACTACTGGTTCGGCGAGAATAAATGTGATACTACCAGCAGTGCCATGGTGGGAGTAATGTGTTATTCTTCTCGGAATCTTACTGACTGGAAGAACGAAGGCGTAGCGCTTTCTGTTGTTGATAACGACAGCAGCGACATAGCGCGTGGATGTATATTGGAACGTCCTAAAGTGATATATAATGCGAAAACAGGGAAGTTTGTGATGTGGTTCCATCTGGAATTGAAAGGAAAAGGTTATGCAGCCGCCCGTGCCGGGGTGCAGTCAGTGATACCCCTGCCGGTCCTTACCGTTTCATCCGTTCGGGACGTGTCAATGCTGGTAAGCTGCCTGTTAATATGGACGGGCAGGCTGTTGCAGTGCTGGATACTCTGAATGCCAAGAATTATGAGAAATGGTGGACTCCCGAATGGACGGATGCTGTGAACAAAGGCTTGATAGTAAAGCGTGATTTGGATGGCGGACAGATGTCTCGCGATATGACCCTTTATGTAGATGAGGATGGTAAAGCCTACCATATTTACTCTTCTGAAGAAAACCTTACACTTCAAATAGCGGAATTGAGTGATGACTATCTTTCACACACAGGGAATTATGTGCGTGTGGCTCCGGCAGGACACAATGAGGCACCTGCTATCTTCAAAAAAGACGGAACCTACTGGATGATCACTTCCGGTTGTACCGGTTGGGCTCCCAATGAGGCCCGTATGTTCTCGTCTTCTTCCATCTTCGGACCATGGTCTCAGCATCCCAACCCTTGTGTGGGACCGAAGTCGGAACTTACGTTCGGTGGACAGAGCACTTATATTCTGAAGGTGGAGGGGAAGAAAGATGCTTTTATATTTATGGCAGATATCTGGCGTCCGGAGCATCCCAGTGATGCCCGTTACATTTGGTTACCTGTTCAATTTAAGGAAGGAGTTCCATACGTGGAGTGGATGGACAACTGGACACTGGATTTCTTTCAGTAATCCCTGTTGAAAATAGTCCTGAAGGATGGAAAATAGTGCAATATCTGTTCTTGACCGATTATTGCATCCATCTTGCTCGATTTTACCTCTATGGTTGTCAATTAGATTTTTTATCTTTGCTATCGGTAAAAAGAGATAATAGGTATTAAAGATAGGGTTTTAGGAAGAAGGTTAACATACTGTGATGTGATAATAGAATTTTAGGTTAGGTTAAGTTAGAATTGAAGGCATATTTCGTGAGGAAATGTGCCTTTCTGTTTTCATAGCCCTTCTAGGTTCGTATATTTGTAATGTTGAATTTGTGAAACTTAAAATAGAATATGCATGAAAAAGATTGGATTGTTTTTATTGTTAGGTGTTTCTCTTTCATGGTTGGTGTCTGCTTGCCAAGGACGTCAGCAGGAAGTGCGGAAGGAAGTGCCTTTGGATTCTATTGTGCTGAGTGACCCTTGCATTCTAGCAGACAGGAAGACGGCTATGTATTATATGACTGGAACCGGAGGTATGCTTTGGAAAAGCAAGGATTTGAAACTTTGGGAAGGACCGTTCCATGTGGCAAAGACTGACTCTAACTCATGGATGGGACCTGATCCCATGGTTTGGGCCGCTGAGTTGCATCCATATAAAGGCAAGTATTATTATTTTGCCACTTTCACCAATCAGGCGGTGAAGATTGATACGGTACAAGGGAATGTAATAGAGCGTCGTGCCAGCCATGTTTTGGTAAGCGATAAGCCGGACGGACCTTACGTTCCGATGAAGGACTCTACTTATTTGCCTGCTGATAAACCGACCTTGGACGGAACTTTTTGGGTGGATAAAGACGGAAAGCCTTATATGGTATATTGTTATGAATGGTTGCAAGCCTTGGATGGTACGATAGAGAAAATAGAACTGAAGCCTGACTTAAGTGGAACCATAGGCGAAGGGAAATTACTGTTCCGTGCCAGCGAATCGCCGTGGAGCCGTGAAAAAGATGCGGATGGCAAGGATAAACCGAATAAAGTCACTGACGGTCCGTATCTGTTCCGTACAGGAACAGGTAGACTCGGTATGATTTGGACTAGTTGGATTTATAATGTGTACACTCAGGGAGTGGCTTATTCTGAAAGCGGAACCTTGGATGGACCATGGATACAGGAGAAAGACCCGATTACTCCTCCCGATTTCGGTCATGGGATGTTGTTTCAGACCTTGGACGGTAAATGGTTGATGTCTGTACATCGTCATAAGGATGTAAACGGACGTTATATTCGTATTCCTCGCTTGTTTGAAGTCGATTTTTCCGGAGATAAATTGATGGTGGGAAAACCATATATTCCTTGAAAGTGCTTTATCTTTTTTCGAGAGGAAAGGTAATTACTTTTGCCTTCAATGAAAAGAGATGTGTAGAAAGAGTTGGAGGGACAGCTTTATGAGCCTGTCCCTCCAAATAAATGGCCGGGTTAATCCCAACCCGGATTCTGTTTCAGTGCACCCTGAGCTAGGTCTACCTCTTCCAAGGGGATAGCCCACAGATAGTCACGGTTGGCATTGAATTTGCGGGTTTCAATAAAAATGCTTTCTCCTTTTGCATTTATCCCGTATACTGGTTTAGTAACATCCTTTTCGGTTGTTTTATAGCTACGGGTATCAAACAGGTGCATTCCCTCGAAAGCAAATTCCAAACGACGTTCCAAACGGATAGCTTCGCGCATTTGGTCTTTGGACAAGCCGGAGGGCAGAGGAGGAAGACCTACGCTGGGACGCTGACGGATTTGATTGACCGCATCATATACTTCCGTATCCGGAGCAGACAGATTTTCGTTACGAGCCTCGGCGAAAGTTAGCAGCACTTCTGCATAGCGGATATAGATAAAGTTGGTCCAGTCGTAATTATTGATACCGTCATTGTCCGGATTGATATACTTTTTCATGCTATATCCTGTACGGGTATGGCTGCCATCTCCCATATTGTTCAGGTTGAAAGTCTTTCCTGCTATTTGCGAACCGTTCCACAGTACGGAGAAGCCTAGACGGGGGTCACGGTCGGCAAAGGGTCTTCCGGATTATAGAAAGGAGACTCTCTGATTGATTTGCCATCCTTACATGGATAGGAGTCTATCAAGTCTTGAGTAGGTGATAAAGCTTCCCACCCTCCCATCATGACGGGAGCGAAGAACTGTCCTATATAACTGCCTTCATTGGAGTTTTTCGGGTTTTCCAGATATTCGCGATCAAAGATGATTTCATTACATAACTCTGCTACAGGTTGGAACAAGTCACCATAGTTATCATACAGTCCATACACATTCATGCCCATTACTTTGCGTGCGGCGGCTTCCGCCACATCATATTTGTGTGCGTAGAAAGCAACTCTGGCTTTCAGTGCGTAGCAGGCTCCGGCACTCGGTTTTCCGTGGTCACTGTTGCTGCGGATATCGGGCAAGCTGGCTGCTGCTTTATCCAATAATCCTACTATATGATTATAAGTCTCCTCTTCAGAACTGCGTGAAGGAAGTTTCTCGTTCAGTTCCAACGGATGATCCAGCAGGGAGGCGCCACCCATATATTTTAATATGTTAGCGTATGAGAAAGCTTCGAGAAACTGTACTTCGGCTGTCAGTTGCGCTTTTTCTTTTTCATCCATCGGCACATCGCCTATATGCTCGTAAAATACCAGGCATCTGCGGATGCATTGATAGGCATTTTTCCATAATTGTAGGAAATGTGGATTGCTGGAAGTAGCCGTACCAGCAGACAACTGCCCCTGTTCGGCTGTGACATGTACCGGAATAGCATTGTCGGTGTAGCAATCTGTCATGATAGTATGGTTCTCCGGTTCTATCAGATACAGATAGATTCCGGTTGCGAATTTCTGGGCATCTTCTGCGTTTTTCCAGAAAGATGCGTCGGATAATTGGTCTTTTGGATTTCTGTCCAGAAAACTGTCATTGCAAGAGCTCAGACCAAGGCCACATGCCAATATTAATCCTATAAAGTTATATTTTAGTCTCATAGTTGTCAGTGTTTAGAATGTTACATTCAGACCGAATGAATAATTTCGGGTCAATGGATAATAGTTGCCGCTGATGGCTTCGGGGTCTACACCGTCGAAGCCGGAAATCATAAAGAGATTGTCGATACTGCAATACACTCTCAGACGGCTGATTCCGTATTTGGATATCAGCTGTTTGGGCAGGCTGTAACCTACTTGCAGGTTTCTCAGCTTGGCATAAGAGGCATCCTGCATCCAGAAACTGGAAGTCACGCGGTTTTTGGAGTCACTCATGGACAATCGGGGATAAGTGGCATTCGGGTTTTCCGGAGTCCAACGGTCCAGATGCTGTTCCGTTACTTTACCGCCATTGTAGAAGGCGTATCTGATTTCGGCTACAGGAGCGCTCTTTACATCAGCCGCACCTTGCAGCAGTGCACTTAGGTCGAAATCTTTATATTGAACTGAAAGATTCAGACCGAAGTTGATTTTCGGAAAGTAGGAACCCAATACTTGCCGGTCTTTGCTGTCTACCACTTTGTCCCCGTTCAGGTCGCGGTATTTTAAGTCACCCGGAACCGGAGTACCCATGCTCTGTGTAGATGATTCTTGATCTCTTCTTCGTTTTGGAAGATGCCGTCGCATACGTAGCCGTAATATGCCCACAGTGGATCGCCTACAGATTGTCCTGGTGTGTCACCGCCTTTCAAATCTATAATTTTGGTAGTTACATAACTGAAATTGGCTCCGATAGAATAGCTCCAATCATTGATACGGTTGTTATGTCCTAGTTGCAGTTCGATACCAGTATTGCGCACTACGCCGGCGTTTTGCATCGGAGCACTGACTCCCATCATGTTGGGAACGGGAAGTTGCAGTAATATGTCCCGTGTTTCCTTGCGGAACCAGTCTGCGCCCAAGGTCAGTTTATTGCTCCAAAAAGCGGCGTCCACACCTACGTTCCATTGGTCTGTTTTTTCCCACGTAATGTCTTGGTTGGCCATCGGGCTGGAAATGGAGATACCTGGAGTCAAAGTGTTTCCGAAACTGTAGTCATAACCGAATAGATAGGTGTTCTGATACGGATAATAGTTGGAACTGTTGTCTGAGTTTACGGTTTCCTGATTACCCAGCAATCCCCATGATGCACGTAGTTTCAAATTATCCACCCAATCAACTTTGAAGAACTCTTCTTCTGAGATTCTCCATCCGATGGAGAAAGAGGGAAATGCGCCGAAGCGGTTGTTCTTAGGGAAGCGTGAAGTACCGTCATAACGCAGGTTGGCTTCCAGTAGATAACGGTTATCGTATGAATAATTCACGCGTCCGAAAACTGAGCGAAGAGCGTATTCTATTTCTGTACCGTATGTTGTCTGTCCCGTCACTTCGCCGGCGTTGATCTGGTCCAGCGAATTGGAGTTGGGCAGGTTCTTACGGTAAGCTTGCAGGTAGCGTGTCTGTTTATAAATTTGTGAATAACCCAGTAAAGCTCCTACAGTGTGTTTACCGAAGGTTTTGTTATAGTCCAGATAAGCTTGCAGGTTTAGTTCCATACTTTTGATATCATACTCTGTGATGGAGTTGGTGGTTTTCTTTACCGGAGTGTCTGAACCTGCTTGATAGAATGTCATGGTATTGACGTGGGTGGGATTGTCGGTCAGGTTGAAAGTCGAAGCGGCAATCCCTCTCAGTTTCAGTCCGTCTATAATGTCTAGTTCCATTCCTACGTTACCTTGGAAATTGCTGTTTGTTTCTTTGTAGGTTCCTCCTTCACGTGCATAGGCTACGGAGTTGTGCTCGTTTTTGAACAAAGCATAGTTGCCGTTGCTCAGTTGGATGGGAGTAACCGGAGTTTCACGGAAAGCATAGTGCATCAGGTTACTGATACCTGCTGCTGGAGCAGTCATATTACTGCGGTATACTGCCATATTTGTAGTCAATTTCAGACGACTGTTTATCTGAGCGTCAATGTTGGCGCGTACATTGAACTTGTTGTAGTTGGTATTGACTATCAATCCGTCTTTATCGTGATAGTTGAATGCCAGCGAGTAAGTTACTTTGTCTCCACCGCCTTTGATACTCAAATGATGGTTGTTGAACAGGCCGTTTTCACTTAGTAGTGTACCCAGCCAGTCGGAATTGGGATAAAAGTCGGGATCACTTCCGTCTTTGAACTTTTGCAAGGCTGTTTCGTCATACGGACCTTTCAAACCGTCATTGGTGTAAGCTTCATTCATCAGCACTGCATAATTGTAAGAATCCAAAAAATTGGGCATACGTGAGGCACTTTGCCAGCCTGCATATCCATCGTAAGATACAATGGCACGTCCTTTGGTTCCCTTTTTGGTTGTGATAAGAATAACACCATTGGCAGCACGTACACCATAAATGGCTGAGGCGGCTGCATCTTTTAATATAGAGATGTTTTCAATATCGTTGGGGTCCACGCTACTCATGGTAGACTCTACTCCATCCACCACAACCATGGCACTGGCATCTCCCATGGTTCCTAGACCACGTACACGCAGTACTCCGGCATCAGCTCCTGGCTGACCGGTATTTTGGATAATGGTGACACCCGGCATTTGTCCTGCCAGCATGTTGGTGACATTGGCACTAGTGCGGTTGACTAGTTTATCGGATGAGATGGTTGCCACAGAACCTGTCAGGTTTACTTTTTTTGAGTACCGTATCCCACTACTACCACTTCATCTAAAGATTCAGTATCTTCTTTCAAGATAATGGTGTAACTGTTGCTGTTACTTACGGTAATTTGTTGGTCGTTGTAACCGATATACGAAACTTTCAGTTTAGCCCCTACGGATACATTCAACGTGAATTTGCCATCCACATCTGTAATGGTACCGTTGGTGCTTCCCACTTGTACTACATTGGCACCGATTACAGGATCTCCGTTTGCATCTTTTACGATACCCGTAATTTGTTTAACATGCTGTTGTACGATGGCAGTTGACAGCGAAGCCCACAAAGGCATTGGGAAAGCCATTCCGGCAAATAGTGTAAGACATGCGTAAAAAGAGGCTTTTTTCAGAATTACATGTGTCTTTACACAATTTTCCCTTGTTTTTTGGTAGAATTGCATAGATTAATAAGGTTAAATTAGTAAATAGTTTGGTTTAGGGATTTTATTCCCTTTCTATTTCGGTCGCTGCAAATGTATTATTTTATAAGAATATAACGCTATCTTTTCTTTTATTTTTTTTTATTATTCTTAATAATTACAGGTTATGACTAACCTGCTGTAGTTTTTGGTGGGTTATTCTTGTTATTTTGTATCTAGCGAGGAAGTAGAATGGTACATATTGCTTGAGAAATCAAACAATGAAATTCATATGGATAGAAATGTTAAATATGTCCTTTCTAAGGATTATTTTTGTATCTTTCTCAAAAGGTGTGATGAAAACTGAATATATTTCGCTAATAGTTATCATTTATAATGAATAATCAGAATTTATTGTGTAGCTGATTCTTTTGCTTTTTTCTTTTACTGAAACTGTAGTTTAATAGGGAAGAACTTTTTGTTTTTTTCTATGCCAGTCTTTCATAAACTTCCATTTTTCCCCCATTTGACCGAATAAAGTCCCTCTTTTGAAAGATTTATATACCTGAAAATAGGTTCCTATACTATATCTTTGCATCAAACAAATTCAGGACTAATTATATGAAAAACAAATTTTTTATCACCTTATTTGCCTGTTTGCTACCTTGGATGGCAGGGGCGCAGCAGACTATTTCCAAACAAAACAATGTAGCCGAAAAAGATTACATAGCTTATCTCTTTACCTATTTTACAGGTAACCACATCAGCGAGGAAGCCGTATGCTATGCGGTAAGTACGGACGGATATACCTATTGGGCATTGAATGACAACA